>ERZ1027247.171-NODE-171-length-36939-cov-6.878484_pt1 | contig 36939 bp, 29 predicted proteins | sample MGYA00519262_ERZ1027247 | MGnify/ENA primary metagenome ERZ1027247 (study PRJEB26926, sample SAMN06164776) | human gut metagenome | biome: ENVO:00009003; feature: ENVO:2100002; material: ENVO:00002003 | host: Homo sapiens | place: USA | collected 2012 ... | reverse complement strand
AATTCGTCGGCAGCGTCAGATGTGTATAAGAGACAGCAACCGAAGGATCATTCTGCCCATGCCGGGCAATGACCACTTTTTGAAAAAGGGTACCCTTTTTTCGGGAGAAGCGTCAGCTTCTCCCGAATGGGGCCCTGAAAAAAATAAATTTTACCACAGAAAGGAGCACCCCATGAAACAGCGATTCTCAAAACGAACGCGCCTTGTCAGTGCCCTTTTGACGCTGGCCATGGTATTCACCTTCCTGCCCTTCAGCGCCTTTGCGGCTACGGATAGCGACGACTCCGGCTATGTGGAGAACACCAATACCTTCCCGGACGAAGCGTTTTGGAGTTATCTCCTCAAATACGTTGACAAAAACAGGAACGGCACTCTGTCACAGGAAGAGCGGTACGCAGTCGAAACAATCAATGTCAACTATATGAACATTCGTAGCCTGAAGGGCATTGAGTTTTTTCCCAACTTGACGGAGCTGTATTGCGTCGGTAACCAGCTGACAGAACTGGATATGAGCCAGAATAAAGAATTGCAGACGCTGGATTGCGTCGTTAACCAGCTGACAGAACTGGATGTGAGCCAGAATAAAAAATTGAAGAAGCTGCAGTGCAGTGCAAACCAGCTGACAGAACTGGATGTGCGCTCTAATACAGCATTGGAGCGGCTGTCTTGCAAGGAAAACCAGCTGACAGAACTGGATGTGAGCAATAATACAGCATTGATGAAGCTGTATTGCGGGAAGAACCAGCTGACGGAGCTGGATCTGAGCCAAAACTCTAAATTGATAGACTTGGACTGCGGAAACAATCAACTGACATCGCTGAATGTGGACAGCTGCGCAGAATTCATCGACTTCGGCTGCAAGGGCAACGAATATCCTGTTAAGGTCTCCGCGCAGACCCGCACCTTTGACCTGCATACGCTGCCCGGCGGTTTTGACCCGAGCAGGGCATCCGATTGGGAGGGCGGCACGGTAAGCAACGGAATCCTGACGGTGGACAGCGGCGCAACCGAAGTGACCTATTCCTACGATTGCGGTCGCGGAAAGACCCGTAGGTTCGCGCTGCAGGTGCTGACCATTACCAGAATCAAGCAGGTGAATCTCCGTGTAAACACACCCAAAAAGAACGAAATGCCGGACGAGACCGTTGTTATTCTGGACAACGGAGCAGACGTTTGTGACGCCAAGATCTACTGGGTCGAGGGCGACGGCGTAGGCGGCAAGCCGATCACCGGCTCCTTCAGGCCGGGCAAACGGTACACCCTTCAGGTGGGTCTGTACGCAAAACCCGGATATAAGTTTAGCAAGGATACCGTCTGCACAGTGAACGGACGGGAAACAGAGTTCATCTGGACCCAGAACGATGATACGGAATATTGCGCAATAAAGCATTATTCGGTGTCGCTGAGTCCGGGCGGATTTGAGCACGACCACAAGATGGAAATGACCCACGACGAGTACAGTCACTGGATGGAGTGCCCCATCTGCCATACGGTGCAGGACACCGAAGCCCATGTCTATGATAACGACAAGGATACCACCTGCAACGTCTGCGGCTATGTCCGCAGCCTGACCCCGGGCGGCACCCCCGGTGGCTCTACCCCCGGCGGTGATACCCCGGGCGGCACCACCCCCGGCGGCTCTACCGGCGGCGGTGACGGCGGCGGTGCGGTCGTCATCGTGGCGGCAGTAGGCGCAGTGGCGGCTGGCGTTGTGGGCTACGGCGTGTACAACTATGTTTCCGGCCGCAAGCTGCAAGCCCTGCTGCCGGAAGGCGTGGCTGCACCCGAGAACCGCGCCCAGACCGCGCTGCTGCTGTGGAACACCGCAGGCCGTCCCGAGCCTGCCGACGCTCCGGCCTTTGCAGACGTGGCAGACCCGGATACCGCCAAGGCAGCCCAGTGGTGCGTGGAGCAAGGGCTGATGAAGCGCCGCCTGAACGGCAAATTTGCCCCGGGCAGCAGCATCCCGGCCTATCAGGTACTGAACGCCTACCGCAAGCTGGCAGGATAAAACCTCTCAGTCTCGCTTTGCCCGGCAGCTCCCCTGACCGGGGAGCCAGGAACGCAGGCGTGTTCCGGCAAATGACATCAAAACGCAGCCGATGCCCTGACTTTCCCATCAGGAGAGGGGGCGCGGCATAAAAAATAAGCATCCGCAGCGCACTGCGCCTGAGCTGAAGCAGCCCGGCCATGCGCTGCGGATGCTTTTGTTGTGCGGCGGGGCACGCCGCCAAAAACAAAAAATCCGAACCCTTCTCTTTCGAGAAAAGGTTTGGGTCTTCCTTGTCTGGTGCGAGTAGTGATGCAGAACTTTTGAAAACAATCGTAGTATAATTTGTTTTTGAGGTTATCGGGTAGCAACTTGCTTGTATCACATCCCGATGGGCAGCTGTATTGAAAAAACAGCTGCCCAAGACAAAAAGAAACGCCGTATCGTGTTAAACGATACGGCGTTTTATGGACTCGAAGGGAGTCGAACCCTCGACCTTTCGGATGCGAACCGAACGCTCTCCCAACTGAGCTACGAGCCCACAAAAAAGCACCCAATTTCTAATGGGGGCAAATGAGCTATAACACCAGATCGGGAATGCAACGCTTGCACTCCCAACTGAGCTACGAGCCCATATTTAAGCCCCCAAAAACCGCTTGGGGGCGCGTGGTATATAACTCCAGATTGTTTAAGGACCGCATGGGCTCCCAGCTGAGCTATAGGCCCATGATGATGACGCTGATAGTGTACCGCGTTTTGGGGCGTTTGTCAAGCAATTTCGGAGAGTGTGAGCAGGGGACTTACAAGCGGCCGAGCTGCCAGAAGGCCACGGCGCTGGCGGCGGCTACGTTGAGGGAATCTACCCCATGGGACATAGGAATCTTTACGGTGTAATCGCAGGCGGCGATGGTACTATTGGCCAGCCCATCGCCCTCGGTGCCCAGCACGATGGCAAGTTTCGGCTCAGCGGCAAGGGCGGGGTCATCGATGCTGACCGAGCGGTCGCTCAGTGCCATGGCAGCGGTCTTGAAGCCCAGCGCGTGGAGCTGGGCACTGCCGTTTTCCGGCCAGTCGGCAGGGCAGGTGCCGATCTGCGCCCACGGCACCTGAAACACAGTGCCCATGCTTACCCGCACCGCACGGCGGCACAGCGGGTCGCAGCAGGAGGGGGTGACGAGCACTGCGTCCATGTTCAGCGCGGCAGCGCTGCGGAAGATAGCGCCTACGTTGGTGGAATCCACGATGCCCTCCAGCACAGCCACCCGGCGGGCGTGAGCGCACACCTGCTCCACCGTGCGGGGTGCAGGGCGGCGGAAGGCGCACAGCACACCCCGGGTCAGCGCAAAGCCGGTAAGCTGTGCCAGCAGCTCCCGGTCAGCGGTATACACCGGCACATCGCCGCAGCGGGTCAAAATCTCCTGTGCCGGGCCGTTGATCTGCTTGCGCTCCATCAGTAGGGAAAGAGGCTGGTAACCGGCGTCCAGCGCCCGGGCGATCACCTTGGGGCTTTCGGCGATAAAGATGCCCTTTTCCGGCTCCAGCCGGTTACGCAGCTGCGCCTGCGTGAGCCGGGCGTAGATGTCCAGCTCCGGGGCGGTAAGGTCGGTGATCTCATGAATGACAGGCATGGAAAGGCTCCTTTGAAATGAAGTTTTTTCTATTGTAGCACAAGCCGGGCCGGAATGCAAAATCCCTGCTGCACACAGAGCACAGCAGGGATTTGAATGCGGAATAGTTTACTCAGAGCGCAGCGCTTTGACAGGGTTGCTCTTTGCGGCGCTGCGGGCGGGGATCACGCCGCCCAGCATGGTAAGCAGGGTGGCCAGAACGATCAGGATCAGCGCGGCCTGCGGCGGCAGCGAGGCTACCACGTTCACATCGCCCGCGATGTGGTGGATGAGCATATTGCCGGGGATGAGCAGCAGCAGGCAGAGCACCACGCCCATCACGCCGGAACACAGGCCGATGATAAAGGTCTCGGCGTTGAACACCTGCGAGACGTTGTGCTTGGAGGCACCGATGGCGCGCAGAATGCCGATCTCCTTGCGGCGCTCCAGCACGCTGATATAGGTGATGACGCCGATCATGATGGAGGACACCACCAGCGAGATCGCCACAAAGGCCACCAGCACATTGCTGACCATGCCCACGATTTCGGTGACCGAGTTCATCAGAGTGCCCACCATATCGGTATAGTGGATCACCTTATCCTCTTCGCCCTGCTGCCGCATGGAGGCGTTGTAGGCGTCCAGCTCGTTCACCACCTGCGCCTTGGTATCAAAGCTGTTGGGGTAGATATAGATGGCATCGGGCTTTGCGTAGTCCACATAGCCGAGGTCGTCCAAAATCTTTTCGTAGCTGGAAGCGGAGGAGAGCAGGGTGCTTTTGATCATTTCGGTCAGGTCGGAGCCGGTCATGTTGATCTGAATGGCCTGCTGGAACACAGCGGGGTCGATCTTGAGTGCGCTTTCCACCTGCGTGCTCAGCTGCGCAATATTGCTCTGGATGGCCTGCGCGATCTTCTGCTCCAGCTGCCCGGCCAGCTTCTGGATGGCGGGACCCATCTGCTCCTGCAAAGCGGCGGTGAGCTGGGTCTGCAGCGCCTCGCCCAGCTGGACGGAGTAGGTCTCCATCACGGTCTGCAGATTTTGCTGAAGGGTACCGGCAAACTGCTCCTCCAGCCCGGAGGTGTCCAGCAGATCACCCATGGATTCGGCAAGCAGCGTCTGGAAGGCCTCGGTCTGCATATAGGAGGAAAAACCGATCTTATCCAGATTCAGCAGGCCGTTGCTGATGAGATAGCGCTTGTAGCCGTTCAGGATCTTTTTCATCAGCGTCTGTAAGCCGTCCTGAGAGATATTCAGCTCTACGCCGTCGAACAGCTCGCTCATGTCCATCTCCATGTCCGGCAGCGGCAGCCCGCTGAGGTCCAGCTTGAAGCTGGAAGGGTCGATGAGGGTGGCAAGATCGAAGGAATCGTCGGTCAGGTCGAATGCGCCGTCCAGATCAAAGTGCAGGGCGCTGGTGTCGAACTGGAAAGCGTCCTTGAGGGCGTCCGTGTCCACCGAGAACAGAGAGGCGATATCCAGCATGCTGTTGCCGGCAGCATCGAAGGGCTCGCCGGTCAGCACGTTGATGTCCGGGTCTGCCAGCTGCTGGCGCACGATTTCGCTGTTGGCCGCCTGATCAATGACGTAATAGGTCAGATCGTGCAGGTAGTCCAGACCGCTGTGCAGGATAGTGGAGGTGGCGTCTGCCTTGGGCTGCACGATGCCGACAATGGTCAGCTCCTCGCTGTCGGCCACCAGCTGCTGCATGTAGGCTTCATCATTCAGCTTGCTCAGCCAGACCTTGTGCTCGGTGTCGTAGACATAGCAGTCGGCCTTGTTGACAAGCTTGAAGGTCATGCCCAGAAAATCGTCATAGGTATAGGTGCCGTAGTCCGTAGGCAGATCGATCTTCTGGTTCTGCGCATACTGCTGTAAGATCTTGTCCAGCTCGGCCTGATCCCGCAGACCCATGGCGTACAGCGCATAGTCCGAAACGCTACCGTCCGCGTTCAGGGTCAGCACCAGCTCGTTGTACTTTTCCGGCCAGCGGCCGGCCTTGACATCGTACTGATCCTCGTACAGGGCGGGGGTCTCGGCCATTTCGCAGAACACATAGGGGCTGGCCATGGAGGTCATAAGGCTGGTCACCGAGGTGTTCTCACTGGCGATATCGGAAAAGGTGGTGTCCGGGTTCAGCTTCTGCACGGTGCCGTCCGGGTTCTGGCGGTAGATCAGCGGATCAGGGGTGTAGGTGTATTCCACCGTGGCGTTGTCCCGGATGGTACAGGCGTCACTGTCCAGATATGCCTTCAGTGAGCGCAGATCGTTGCTGGCAGCGCCGATGTTCAGTTGAGACAGCAGCTGTCTCACCGTGACCATGCCCTCCGGCGCGGAGGAGGAGCCGGACGAGACGCTGGTGTAGGTGTCCGGGTCCATCATGCTGGCCAGATCTACGCCGGTGCTGCTGATCTGCAGCGGGTAGGCGGCCAGCGTGGATTTTTCCATGTTGCTGATATAGCGGCTCACACCGTTGGAAAGGGAAAGGATCAACGCAATGCCGATGATACCGATGGAACCGGCAAAGGCGGTGAGCAGGGTGCGTGCCTTTTTGGTGAGCAGATTGTTGAAGCTGAGGGAAAGGGAGGTGAGCAGGGACATGGAGGAGTGCCCCATGTTCCGGTGCACGGGGGCTGCGGCAGCAGCCTCGTCCTCGGGTTCGTAGGGCATGGTATCGGAGCGGATCACGCCGTCCTTCAGCTTTACGATGCGGGTGGCGTAGCGCTCGGCCAGCTCCGGGTTATGGGTGACCATGACCACCAGACGGTCCCGCGCCACTTCCTTGAGCAGTTCCATCACCTGAATGCTGGTCTCGCTGTCCAGTGCGCCGGTGGGCTCATCGGCCAGCAGGATGTCGGGGTTGTTCACCAGCGCACGGGCAATGGCTACGCGCTGCATCTGCCCGCCGGACATCTCGCCGGGGTGCTTGTGCAGCTGGTTGCCCAGCCCCACCTGCTCCAGCGCAGCGGCGGCACGGCGGCGGCGCTCGGCCTTGGAAACGCCTGAGATGGTCAGTGCCAGCTCTACGTTGCCCAGCACGGTCTGGTGGGGGATCAGGTTATAGCTCTGGAACACAAAGCCGATGGTGTGGTTCCGGTAGGAGTCCCAGTCGCGGTCGGTGTATTTTTTTGTGGAGATGCCGTTGATGACCAGATCGCCGCTGTCGTAGCGATCCAGACCGCCGATGATGTTCAGCAGGGTGGTCTTGCCGGAGCCGCTGGGGCCAAGAATGGCCACAAATTCGTTGTCCCGCAGGTTCAGACTGACGTTGTTCAGTGCGTGCTGCACCAGCTCGCCGGTCTTGTATTCTTTGTTGATCTGTTTAAGTTTGAGCATAGATGTGCCTTTCCGGTACTGCGCCGCCGGGCGCTGCTGCCTGTGGTTTGAAATTCGGAAATGTTTGCAGACAATATTCTATTAAGTTTAGCAAAAAAATGTGAAAAAACCGTGAAATTATTCCGTGGGAATGCTGAAGCTGCGGCACTTTTGCGCCCGGGCAGCGGTTTTGCCGGAAGGACGGGGCAAAAAAGAAAAGCGGAAAAAGATACCAGTTGAATTTACAAGCTGAACGTGATATTCTAAAGCTGACAGACAGGCTGCGCCGGAAAAAACGGCGTTATATTACCTGAAAGGCTGTCGGAACAACACTTCTTTAGGATTGTAACGGTTTCTCCTACCTTATAAAATATACTTCATAAAATAGCAAAAGGATAAACAAGGCAGAAAAAATTTGGCCCTTGTAGTAAGGAGGAACTGAAATGGAACGTACATTTTCACCTATGATCCGGCAGTATTCTGCCATTGATGGTTTGCAGCAGGCGTATACGCTGGTGTATGCCATGGAGGTAGAGGGCACACAAGGCTGCCGGCTGACCCTGTGCCAGATCGGCAGCCGACAGCAGATCGTCAGTCAGCATGTTGCGGCAGCGCCGGAGTTCTGTTACCGGCTCCTGCGCTACTTGTGTGAAAATGGAGTTCAGCCGGAGCTCTGGCGGGATGTGGTCACAGACCTGACAGCTGCCGGGCTGGTAGGCGAGAAAGGCGGCGCATGGCGTGAACAGTGAGCGAACAGCCCAACTGCAAGTCGCCCTTGCAAGCTATGATCTGAAAGAACTGCGTGTCCAGAAGCGTTATTTGCAGGAGCAGGGAACCGCCATTGACTGCACCTGCTTTTGCAGCGGCGAAAAGCTGCTGGCACAGCTGCGGCAGGGTGTCCGTTATGATGCCGTGGTGCTTTGCAGCGAGCTGACGGATCTGCCTGCGGAGCAATTTGTCCGGCAGTTTTATCAGCTGAAGGAGCGGCCGATGCTTCTGATACAGAGCCATGGCCGCAGCAGCGGCACGGCGTTGCAAAAGCTCCGCGAGGGGTGCTACTGCGTAGAGGGCACCGAGCTGAAAAGGCTGCTGTGGCAGCTTTACCGGATGCCCGGGCGGCAGAACCGGCAGCTGGAGCAGCGGTGCAGCCAGCTGTATGCGGCGTGGGGCATCCCGCAGGGGGATGTCAACGCCGGATATCTATCCTGCGCGGTCGGCATCGCATGCAGCACCAGCCAGAAGCTGGCGATCCGCAAGGAGATCTTGCAGGCGGTGAGCGAGCAGTTTGATACATCGGTCGCTGCTGTGGAAAGCGGCATCCGCCGGATGGTGGATCAGCTGGAGGAAAAGCCGCCTCTTGCGTGGCTGGCGTTTAAGGCCGATACAAGGCTGGGCAGCGGCAAACCTACCACTGGCAAGCTGATCTACGCGGTCAGGGACGTTGTGTTGCGGCAAAAAGTGCCATCCACCCGCCTGTAAGGCTTGCACACGGCTTTGGAATACGGCGGCGTTCCTTTAGAAAAATGGCATCGCCCGGGGAGGCAGAGCAATGGAGCAGCAAAAGACAGAAACGCGGTCTATCACCGCAGAGCAGCGCAAGCGGGTCGAGGAGGTCTGCTTCCGTTCGCTGGCGCTGATCGGACGCAACTGTGAATATCTGGAGCAGCATTTTGACCGCACCGGTGCAGACGCGTCTACCCGGCAGGCGGTGGCAGATATCGACACTGCTGCCATACAGCTGGACCGCACCCTCAGCGAGGCAATCACCCTGCTGGAGTTTCTGCACGAGGACACAAAGCCGCAGCTGTACCCCATTGACCTGTGTGAGCTTTTGCAGCAGGTGGCGGCGCAGTCTGATATGATCCGGGCGCAGCTTGGGGTGGATATCCGGCTGGATTACGGCGGGTGTACTACCTGCTGCGTAATGGCAGACCGCAGAGATGCGGAGCTGCTGTGTCTGCATCTGCTCTCCAATGCATTGCACGCCAGCCGGGAGGGCGGCAGCGTCTGTATCGCGCTGCGCCGCACAGAGAGCGACTGGCAGCTGACCGTCACCGACGATGGCTGCGGGCTGCCCGGTGAGGATGTACAGGCAGCGCTGGAAAACCGCCGCAGTTTTCTGGGCGGGGCGCAGCTGGGACTGCTGCTCTGCCGGGAATGCTGCCGCCGGATGGACTGGAGCTTACAGCTGGAGCCTGCGCCCGAAAAGGGCACACAGGCTGTGGTGAGCATTCCGCTGTACACGGGCGAAAGCCGCCCTGACGGTACGGTGGAGCTGCGCACCAGCTCGGAGACCGAGCAGGAGCAGCGCAAGTATCATCTGCGTGCCATGCTGGTGCGGGAGATGCGCACCATGCCGGAGCGCGGCGACCCGGAAGACGAATTTTGATAAGGTGGCAAGGCCGCTGCACAGCGTTTTGTGCGGCGGCCTTGTTATTTTGCGCCCGGTGCTTTCCTGCAAGCGCAAAGCATGGTATACTGAATGCTGAAAACAAAAGCTTGGAGGAGCAACAATGACAAACAAGAAGCTGAACTACCCTGCAATTGCCAAGGAGATGGCCATCCTGACCGGGGCCGTTGCCATTATTGCGGCGGCGGTCTATTTTTTTCTGGTGCCCAGCCATACATCCGTCAGCAGTATTTCCGGCCTTGGCATCGTGCTTTCTAATTTTGTGCCGCTGCCGCTTTCGGCTATTACTATGGTGCTGAACATCGTGCTGCTCATCATCGGGTTTTTTACCTGCGGCAGGGAGTTTGGCGCAAAAACCGTGTATACCAGCGTGATGCTGCCGGTGTTTCTGGGGCTTTTCGAGCGGCTGTTCCCGGATTTTGGCTCCATGACCGATAGTCAGGAACTGGATGTGCTGTGCTATATTCTGGTGGTCAGCGTGGGTCTGAGCATTCTGTTCAACCGCAACGCATCCTCCGGCGGGCTGGATATCGTGGCAAAGATCATGAACAAGTACCTGCACATGGAGCTGGGCAAGGCCATGTCCCTTTCGGGCATGTGTGTGGCGCTTTCTGCTGCCCTTGTCTACGATAAAAAGACCGTAGTACTGAGTATCCTCGGTACCTACTTCAACGGCATCGTGCTGGATCATTTCATCTTCGATAACAGCATCAAGCGCCGGGTGTGCATCATTACCGAGAAGGAGGAGGCGCTGCGGCAGTTCATCATCAACGACCTGCACAGCGGTGCCACCATGTACGAGGCCATCGGTGCATATAACTTTGAAAAGCACAACGAGATCATTACCATCGTGGACAAAAACGAGTATCAGAAGTTGATGAACTTTATCAACCGCGAGGACCCAAAGGCCTTTGTTACGATTTATAATGTGTCCAGTATGCACTACCAGCCCAAGCGCTGAGCGCGGTACAGGGGAAGGACACAAAAGCCGTGCCGGGGCTTTTCCGCAGCGGAAAACCGTGGTAAAATAAGAAAAAACGGAAAGGAAATAACAGCCATGGACATCAGACTGGTTTGCAGCGATATTGACGGTACGCTGCTGCAATACGGCAAAAAGGAGCTGGAGGGCGAAATATTCGAACAGATCCGGGCGCTGCATCAGCGGGGGATCTGGTTCTGCCCGGCCTCCGGGCGGCAGTATACCAGCCTGCGCAAGCTTTTTGCACCGGTGGCGGACTGCTGCGTATTTATCTGCGAAAACGGCGGCACCATCTTTAAAGAAGAACAGTGCATCGCCAAAAATCCCATGCCGCGGGCACTGGCAGAGGAAATTGCCAACGATATGTGGACCCGCAGCGAGGGGCAGGGCGAGGTGATGCTCTCCGGCCAGAACACCGCCTACCTGATGGAGCGCGGTCTTGGCATGCTGCAGCGGGTGCAGTTCGTGGGCAACCACTACCAGATCATCCACAGCCCCGCCGAGGTGCCGGAGGACATCACCAAGGTGTCGGTGTACCTGCACGAGGGCGTGGAAAACTATGTAGAGCGCTTTGTGCCCCGCTGGAAACAGGCCAACTGCGCCGTGGCGGGCCCGTTCTGGATCGATACCACCTTTGCCAACAAGGGCATTGGGGTACAGTGCGTGTGCCGCACCCTTGGCATCGACCCTGCACAGGTCATGGCTTTTGGCGATAACTACAACGACGAGACCATGCTGGACGTGGTGGGCGTGCCCTACATCATGGACAACGCCGCCGCTCCGCTGCGGGCAAAATACCAAAACCACACCCCCCGCCCGGAGGATGTGCTGGCGCAGCTGCTGGCACAGCAGCCGTAAAGGGGGCGAGCCCATGGACCGCAAGGGCTTGGAACAGCTCATTTTTGATACTTACAGCGTAGAGCCGGACTATCCGTGGATGGACACCCCGGAGTCGGCGGTGTTCTGCCATGCAGCAAACCGCAAGTGGTTTGCACTGGTCACCACCGTGCCCAAAAGCAAGCTGGGGCTGTCAGGACAGCAGCCGGTGGATATCGTGAACCTGAAATGTGACCCCATCCTTATCGGTTCTCTGCGGGCAGAACCGGGCTTTTACCCTGCCTACCACATGAACAAGGAAAACTGGATCACCGCCGCGCTGGACGGCAGCGCCCCGGAGGATAAACTCCGGCTGGTGCTGGATATGAGCTACACCGCCACCGCACCCAAGCTGCGCAAAAAGAAAGCTTGACCGCAGCAAAATAAAGGCGGGCGCTGCAATTGCTGCCCGCTCTCATTCGTATTCAGAGTAAAGGGACTGTATTTTGCAAAAGGAGGAAGCTATGGCTATTTTTGAAAAGACCATCCGCAACCAGAACTTCGATACCCTGCTCCGCAAGCTGGAACACGCCATCCCGGACAGCAGCTGGTCGGCAGAGCTGGAAGCCGGCAGCGACTTCAAGGAGGGCAGCGCCCGGTGCAGTGTGCGGGTGTTTGAGCGGTACAGCATGGTGGGCGGCAACCGCCTTAGCCTGACGCTGACCCTGTTCCAGAACGGGGACGAGCCCATCCGGCTGTCGGCCATTACAGCGGGCGGCAGTCAGGCGGTGTTCTTTAAAATGAACACCCTTGGCGAGGACGCGTTTCTGGAGGATGTAAAGCAGCTGCTGGAAGAAATTTTGGAGGGCTAAAATGTTTTATAGTGGGTTTGACGCGCTGTTCAGCATCCTGTTTCCGTTGGTGTTTCTGTTTGTGCTGGGCATGATCTTATTTACCGTGGTGGGCAACCTGCGCACATGGAGCAAGAATAATGCGTCCCCGCGCCTTACCGTCCCGGCCACTGTGGTGGCCAAGCGGACGAACGTTTCCCGCCATCATACCGCCAATGCAGGGGACATGACCGGCGCCCACGGCTACACCAGCACGAGCGCTACCACCTATTATGTGACCTTTCAGGTGGAAAGCGGCGACCGCATGGAGCTGCGGCTGAGCGGCACGGAATACGGCCAGCTGGCAGAAGGCGACACCGGAAAGCTGAGCTTTCAGGGTACGCGCTATCTGGGGTTTGAACGGAATTAAACACGCTTCTGCGCAGCATTTTTGAAGAAATCGCAGAAGCTGTGACAAAAGTATTATACTTTTATGAATTTTAGCACTCTACGCTTGACAGTGCTAAATAATTATGCTATAACAGTGGCGTGCTCAGGAGGAAGGGCAAAAGGAGAGCCGCAAGGTTCCCCGGAAAGCCTTTCCGAATGGACGCTTCAAAGTTTTTGCCCCGACCCGAACGCCGGGATTGGAGGTATGTTTTATGTTTATGCCGACTGTTTTTCATGAGAACCTGTTCGATGATCTCTTTGATCCGTTCTGGAACGAGGGTGCACTGGAGCGTGCGATGAACCGCGAAGCCCGCGACACCTTTGGTAAGCGCGGTGCAAACATGATGAAGACCGATGTCAAGCAGACGGACAACGGCTACGAAGTGGACGTTGACCTGCCGGGCTGCAAGAAGGAAGACGTTCAGATGGATCTGAGCGACGGCTATCTGACCATTCAGGCAGTGCGCAGCCACAGCAATGACGAAAAGGACAACAAGGGCCGCTACGTGCGGCGCGAGACCTTCTCCGGCAGTTGCGCACGCAGTTTCTACGTGGGCGATGTGAAGAAGGAGGACATCCATGCAAAGTTTGAGGATGGTGTCCTGCACATCCAGCTGCCCGCTCCTCAGCAGACAAAGGCTCTGCCTGAGAATCCGAATCTGATCGAGATCGAGTAAATGCCGACCGTGTGCGCCAAGGCATAACGTATATAGGATGCCCCCGGAGAGCTGCAATAAGCCCTCCGGGGGCATTTTTTGTGTTCAGGCTTTCGACGACGGAGAGGGGAGAAAGTACCTGTTTTTGCCAGAAAACTTTATTTTTCCACCGTTTCGTGGTATCCTTATAAGGCGCACGCAATACAGGCCTGCGGCTGCACTGGCAGCGGCTGCGGACTGCGTGCGGCAAAAAAAGAACGTATAGAAGAGAAAAGGGGGATAAAAGTCATGGGCGAATTTGCCTTTCAGACTTTACGGGAAAGTATCACCTCTGCCATCAGGAGCAAGATCCTTACCGGGGAATTACAGCCGGGCGTAAAGCTGGCCGAGCAGAAACTGGCCGAGGAGTTTGGCTCCAGCCGGGCACCCATCCGGGAGGCGCTGCGGCAGCTGGAACAGGAGGGCATGGTTGAATATTCGCGCAATGTGGGCTGCTCGGTGCGCCGGGTAAAGCCGGAGGACGCCTACGAGATCTATCTGCTGCGGGCAAATCTGGAAATGACGGCGCTGCGCTATTTTGATTGCAAATTCCCGGAGGAGGATCTGCGCACCCTGCGCGGCATCTTAGAGGAGATGCGCAATGTCCGGCCGGGGGATCTTTCGCAGATCGTGGAGAACGACAACCGCTTCCATGCGGTCATCGTGCAGCGGGCAGGGCTGCCCAGACTGCTGAAATTCTGGGACGACCTGAACTACGGCAACCTGCTTGTTGGGGCAAATAGCGGCTCCAACCACGAGACGCTGGCACAGCGGCAGAACGGCATTCACACCAAGCTGTACGAGGCGCTGGCAAGCGGCGACACCGAGGTTGCCTGCCGCGCCGTCTACGCCCACTACATGGAGCCTATGGAGCGGATGCGCAGCGCGAACAGCGCCGTACAGGCAGCGGACGAAGCAGCAAAATAAGGGGAATTTGGCTGACCGTCTAAATTTTGACCAATCATTTTATGGGAATTGCAGATTGTCTACAATCTGCAATTATGCTATACTATCAAAGTGATCGGTCGAGTACTGCTGTATTTTTGGTAAAAATTGCGAAACGTATGCGGAACCTCGGCCTTCTTACAGGAACTTCCGCCCTGTGTGGAAAAGAAAGAGAGGAATTGTCCGCATGTCTAACAAAGAAAAAGCCACAAAGATCTCGTGGCTTACCCTTGCCTTCATGGCCTTTTCTACGGTCTGGGGCTTCGGCAACATTACCAACGGCTTTGTGTACTTTAACGGTCCGCAGGTCATCTTCAGCTGGATCTTCATGTTTGTCCTGTACTTCATCCCCTATGCGCTGATGGTGGGTGAGCTGGGCTCTGCCTTTAAAAACGAGGGCGGCGGCGTCAGCTCTTGGCTGCACCAGACCACCAACGCAAAGCTGGCCTACTACGCCGGTTGGACCTACTGGGCCTGCCACATCACCTACATCGCCAGCAAGGGCAGCGGCTTTTTGAAAGCGCTGAGCTGGGCTGTTTTTCGCAACGCGGAGACCTACGATTCCTTCCCCACCCGCTACATCCAGCTGGCTACCTTCTGCATCCTGCTGCTGGGCTGCTACATTGCAAGCTTGGGTCTGAACCCCCTGAAAAAGCTGCTGACTGCCGCAGGCACCTGCACCTTCGTCATGTCCCTGCTGTACATCCTGATGATGTTCGCTGCCCCGGTCATCAACCCCACGGCAGAGTACGTCCACGCCAACCTGAGCTTCAGCAGCCTCATTCCCAACTTCAACGTCACCTACTTCACGTCCCTGTCCATTCTGGTGTTCGCTGTGGGTGGCTGCGAGAAGATCTCTCCCTACGTCAATAAGGTCGAGAACCCCAGCAAGGGCTTCCCCCGCGGCATGATCGCGCTGGCCGTCATGGTGGTCACCTGCGCCATTCTGGGCACGCTGGCCATGAGCCGTATGTTCGACCCCGCCGTCATCAACGCCAGCGCAGAGAGCTTCAATGCCTATGTCGCCAACAGTTCCTACTGGGCTTTCCAGAAGCTGGGTCAGTACTACCATGTGGGCGATCTGTTCATGATCATCTACGCCCTGTGCAACGTCATCAGCCAGCTCGCCGTGCTGATCTTGAGCATCGACGCACCGCTGCGTATGCTGCTGGATAACGAGCACACCAAGCAGTTCATCCCGCAGGCTCTGCACAAGGTCAACGCCCACGGCGTGCACAGCAACGGCATCAAGATGGTGGCGGTGCTGTCCGGCTCCATCATTCTGGCACAGTCCTTCGTGCCCGGTGCTGCTGCCGTTCTGCGCCAGCTGACCAAGCTGAACTCTGTGTGCATGCCCATGCGCTATCTGTGGGTGTTTGCCGCCTACATCGCCCTGCGCAACGCCTACGATACCATCCCTGCCGAGTACCGCTTTGTCAAGAATCAGGCCGTGGCCAAGTTCTTCGGCGGCTGGTGCTTTGCCGTTACTGCCGTGTGCTGCGTGCTGGGTATGTACGACAAGGACCCCTTCACCTTTGCATTGAACGTCATCACCCCCGTGGTGCTGACCGTGCTGGGATTCATTCTGCCCGCCCTAGCAAAGCGCGAGCAGACTGCTGCTAAAAAGTAACCTGAATATGCTTAAAAAGGGCCGGTCAGCACTGACCGGCTCTTTTCAGATACACCCAAGGAGGTTTATTTTTATGATCGCATCCGAAGTCCGTGAAATGCTGTCCTTCATCGACGGCAACCCCACCGCATACCACACCACCGCCGCTGTGCGGGATATCCTGCTGAAAGCAGGTTTTGCAGAGCTGCTGGAAAGCCGCAAGTGGGCGCTGGAACCCGGCAAGGACTACTTTGTCTGCCGCAACGGTTCCAGCATCATCGCCTTCCGCATGGGCGACCAGCTGGAAAATTACAGCTTCAACGTTGCCGCCGCCCATACGGATTCTCCCTGCTTCCGCATCAAGGAGAACGCCGAGATCCACATGGGGCAGAACTACACCAAGCTGAACACCGAGGGCTACGGCGGCATGATCTGCGCCACATGGATGGATCGTCCGCTGTCTGTGGCGGGCCGTGTGCTGGTGCAGGAGAACGGCGCTATCGTATCCCGTCTGGTGGCACTGGACCGCGACCTGCTGATGATCCCCAGCGTGGCCATCCACATGAACCGCGAGGTCAACGATAAGGCTTCCTTCAACAAGCAGGTGGATATGCTGCCCGTGCTGGGCGGTGCCTGCGAGGAGGGCGCGCTGAAAAAGCTGATCGCAGAGGAGCTGAAGGTGTCCGAGGAGCAGATCCTTGGAAGCGATTTGTTCCTCTATGTGCGGGAAAAGGCCACCGTCTGGGGCTGCAACGAGGAGTTCATCTCCTGCGGCCGTCTGGACGACCAGCAGTGCGTTTACGGCATCCTGAAAGGTCTGCTGACCGCCAAGAACGCCCGCTCCATCGGCGTGGCAGCCTTCTTTGATAACGAGGAAGTCGGCTCCGGCACCAAGCAGGGCGCAGCTTCCACCTTCCTGTACGATGTGCTGCACCGCATTGCCCAGAGCCTTGGCGGCAACGATGAGGACTTCCACCGCGCGGTGGCTTCCAGCTTTATGGTCAGCGCCGACAACGCCCACGCCGTGCACCCCAACCACCCGGAGCACACCGATGTGAACAACTGCACCTACATGAACAAGGGTGTGGTCATCAAGACCCACGCAGGTCAGAAGTACACCAGCGATGGCATGAGTGTTGCCGCCGCCCGGGAGCTGGCTGCCCGCGCCGGTGTGCCGCTGCAGTACTTTGCAAACCGCTCCGATAAGGTGGGCGGCAGCACGCTGGGCAATCTGGCGATGGCACAGGTGTCCATGAACTGCGTGGACATCGGCCTGCCCCAGCTGGCGATGCACTCCTGCTACGAGACCGCCGGCGCAGAGGATACCCTCTCGCTCATCAAACTGATGCAGGAGCTGTACAGCAGCCACTTTGAAGAGACTGCTTTCGGCACCCTTTCCATCAGCAAGTAAACGGATAAAAGCATAAAAAGGACTGCTGTGCGTTGCTATGCACGGCAGTCCTTTTTGCATAAAAGCTGATTTTCCGTGGCCGGTTAAGCTCGGATATAGAAATCCGATGGTAGTTGTGGTAAAATAAGGCATCCGGGAGCGCCGGGCGCTCCGCTGCAACATCAAAAATGGAGGTTTTCTATGAAAAAGACCTATCGCTCGCTCTTTTGTCTGCTTGCGGTGCTGCTGCTCAGCGTCAGCGTGCTGCCCTCTGCTTCGGCGCTGTTTTCCAAGAAGCTCTACTATTATGGTGTAGTAGAGGGTGTCAGCTGCACCGTGGAAGGCAAGGTGGAGTCTATTCTGGTGACTGCGGAAGAGCAGGAGACCTATCAGATGATCGTTACCGACAGCACCGTCTGGCAGGACCATGACGAAAAGACCACCTCCGACCCCGCTACCCTTGCGGTAGGCGAGCAGATCTGCGTGGTGCACGACCCGGCTGTGATGATGTCGCTGCCGCCGCAGTCGGTGGCGTATACCGTCATCCGCAACTTCCCCGCAGGCACGGATCTGGAGCAGGAAGCCCGGGATGCCGCCTGCCCGGTGAAAAAGTTCTTCGCCGACACCCGCAAGGCCATTTCGGACTGGTTCTACCAGACCATGCCCATCTGAGGGGAAAGCTCCTTCTATAACGCAAAAAACTGCTGCCCCGTACCGGATGCCAAAGCGTCCGGGCAAAGGGGCAGCAGTTTTTTTATGCAAGGTTATGCGGCGCTTTGCGACAAAAGCGCTGTATACCGCTATTTATTTTCGGGGGGGGGTAACGCGGAAGCGCTTTACCACCTGTTCCAGTGCGCTGATGTCCACAGGCTTGGACAGATGTTCGTCCATGCCGGCTTCCTTGCTCTTTTGCATATCCTCAAGGAAGGCGTTGGCGGTCATGGCAAGGATGGGGATGGTGCGTCCCAGCGGGTTTTCGCCGCTGCGGATGCGGCGGGTGGCTTCCAAGCCATCCATCACCGGCATCTGCACGTCCATCAAAATCATGTCATAATCGCCGGGCTTCACGCTGGCAAAGGCATCCACGATCTCCTGACCATTGGGGCAGATGGTGCAGCTTGCGCCTTTTGTTTCCAGCAGCATTTGCAAAATCTCGGCGTTGATGGCGTTATCCTCGGCGCAAAGGAACTTCATGCCGGACAGGGGAGAAGTGGTCTCTTCTTCCTCCGGGAGCGCCTGCGCCTGTTGCACCGTGTCCGCTTCGGTATCAATGGGGAATTCCAGCACCACCTCAAAGCGGGTGCCCTTACCGGTGGCACTCTCCACGCTGATGGAGCCGCCCATCAGGTCTATGACGCTTTTGGTAATCGCCATACCCAGACCCGTGCCCTGCACCTTGTTGGTGCCGGAGCGCTCCTCACGGGTAAAGGGGTCGAAAAGGGTCTTTTGGTAGTCCGCGCTCATGCCGATGCCGTCATCCTGCACCACAAAGCGGTACCGGGCGTAGTGCTCGTTCCGGGGCAGCTCTTCCACCTCAAACCGGATGTGCCCGCCGGTGGGCGTATACTTGACCGCGTTGGAGAGGATGTTCATCAGCACCTGATTCAGACGGTTGGGGTCTGCCAGCACGTTTTCGTGCTGCAAATTGGTGCTTACCGTAAAGCTCTGACTGCGCTGACCTGCCTGCTGCCGGATGATGCTGTCCAGCTGACTGATCTGCTGGGGCAGGTTCATTTTTTCCACATGCAGGGTGGTCTTGCCGCTCTCGATGCGGCTCATATCCAGAATATTGTTGATGATGCCCAGCAGCAGCTGACCGGAGCTTTCCAGCTTGCCCAGATGCTCGGCAAGCTTTTCCGGCTCGTGCAGCTCGTTTTTCATCAGGGCGGTGATGCCGATGATGGCGTTCATGGGGGTGCGGATATCGTGGCTCATGTTGGAAAGGAAGTCCGTCTTGGCTTTGCTGGCACGCTCGGCAGACTGCAGCGCCTCGGCGGCAGCATCCTGCGCCCGCCGCATCTCGTCGTTGGTCTGCGTCAGCTGGATGTTATACTGCTCCAGACGGAGGTTCGTCTTTTTTTCAGCCTGCAGCTCCCGCTGCTGCTTTTCCCGCAAAAGGAACCAGCCAGCAATGACTGCCGTAATCGAAAACACCGTTGCAAAGCCTACAATAACGACCATGACGATATTGACCAGCTTCTGCGTATTCACGGCCACATATTTTGCCGGAACAAGGAACGCCAGCGTCCACTGGGCGTTTTCCATCTGCTTCAGGGCGTAGTAATACTCAGTCCCGTCCAGCACGGCGTTGGAATAACAGGAGCCTGTGCGGGCAAGCCGCTCCTTTGCTGCTGCAAAGGAAGAACCGTGCAGATAGGACATCTGGGAGAGCACGGTGTATACGTTGTGCCCCTTCAACAGCTCGGTATCATTGGCGTTGAACAGCTTGAAACCGTTGTTGTCCAGTACATAGACGCTGTTGTTATTTTCGTAGGCGTCGCAGCGGAAATAATCGTTCAGCTGGGTCATGCTCTGCGAAATACCAAAGTAGCGCAGGGTGATCTCTTTCTCTCCGCTTTGCAGTGTGATGGGGGTGGAGAGCTGTTCCAGAAACACCATCCGGGAGTCGTCCACGGTCAGCGAATTGGAAACATAGCTGACCCGCTGCGGCGCGTTTTCCAGATAGTTCATTTCCCGCAGCAGACCCGTGCGGCCATACTCGGTATAATAACGCCCGGAAGCATCCACGGCGATCAGTTCGATCTGTTTTTCATGGTAATTGGAAAGCTCCGACAGCTTTTTCAGATAGCGGTAGAGATCGGTATCGGTCTCCAGCGGGGTGTTGTACAAATAATTACACTGCACATCCACCTCGTCCCAGTGGTTGTCGATCACATCCTCCAGACTGTGGAACATCTGGTGGGTGACCTCTTCCATCTGGCTCAGACGCTCGTGGTAGACAAGGTTTTGGATGTAGGTCTGGCTCATGACAAAAAGGGTCAGGATCAACACGATGCTGACAAAGCCGAAGCCCACAAACAGCTTTTTATAGATTTTGTTGTTCACATCCAGTATCTCCTGTCCGTTTTATTCAACTCCATGCGGTGTCTGCCCGGCTGATGGTGGTGTAAGCACCAAAGAAGGTTTTTGCGGCATCCATGCCCACCACGCCGCTGTCTGTCACCGTTGCTTCGGCAGCCAGCCGGTCGCTCACACCGCAGATGGCAACCTGATAGGTCTTGCCCGCCTCCGGCTGCACCGGGCTTACCAGCACATAGGGGTAGCCCTTGCCGTTGCCGTAGGCATCGTAGCCAGAAGCCAGCAGTTCGCTGATCTGCTGGCCGGTCAGGGAAACGGTCTGGATGGTGCGGTTCCAGCCGGTGGGCAGGATGACCGAAAGGTCGTAATCCGTAATGCCCTTGGCGTACAGCTTGGCGGCTACGCCGTGGTGGTTCTGCTCGGTGGGGTTGCCGGGGATCCATGTGCTCAGCGAGACCAGCGCAAGGTCGCTGCCGGTAGCCTGTGCAAAGCAGCGGCCTACCAGCATGGCGCAGTCCTGCTGCGAAAGCTCCTCCGTAACGGTAGTGATGACATCCGGGGTGTTGTTCACCACACTGTCCTGATCCTCGTCCAGCTGACGGATGACATCCTCCATGGTGGCGTTGCCCTTCATGAAGTCCAGCATTTTAAGGCCGGTGGTCACGAAGGTGTTTTCCCAGCCGGAATAGATAAAGGGCGCGGTGTTGCCTGCGTTCAGGGTATCGGCGATGTCGGCATAGTAGGTGCCGTCTGCCTTTGCACCCTTGAAGGGCAACAGGCTGCTTTTCAGCGCCGTTGCGGGCTGCAGAGCGCTGGTGCCTGCAACGGTGGAAAGCACACGCATCACCTTGAGCGCATCTTCCAGCTTCTGGGGGTTCTGTTTCAGCTTTTTATTCAGACCGTAGAAGCGGTTCACATTCAGCACAAAAACGTTCTGGGTGCCGTCCTCGGAAAGATAGGGCATCAGGCCGAATTTATCGGCGTTGCCGTCTGCCTCCACAATGCCGTTGGTGTTTCCGATCAAAAACAGGGTATTCCCCTCGGCCATCCTCTGCAGGGTCACATTGTCGTCAAGAGCATCGCCGGAGTCGTTCAGCATCCCGATGTCCTTCCACTTTTTGACATACGCCATTGCCTGCATCATGCCGGGGGTGTTGCTGACGTTTGCCTTGCCGGAAAGATAATCCTTCTGCCACAGTCTGCCGTCCAACGTGCCGAGGAAATCGGCATCTGCAATGTTGCACAGATACTGGAAACCGTAGCCCGGATACTGGATCTGCGGCAGGCAGAGATCGACCCCGGCTTCCTTGGCTTTTGCAGCCAGCACCTCCAGCTCAGCGAAAGAATTGGGCAGCTCCCAGCCGTGTTCCCGCAGCAGGGTCTTGTTGTAGGTGATGCCGTAGCAGTTGTAAACCGAGGGCAGCAGATAGATGGCACCGTTATCGAACACATCCTGCAAGCGGGACTCCACATAGTTATCCGTAAAATCGTAGCCGGAAAGGTCCAGCAGTTTGTCGGAGACCAGATCGATCTGGGGGTCGTAGTAGGTCAAGGTGCAGACGTCCGGCAGGTCGCCTGCCGCAAACATATTCTGCAAACAGGTGGTGGTGTTATCGCCGCTGTATGGCACGACCTCGATGTTCACTTCCGGGTAAACGCTGTGCACCTGCTCAATAAAGGCTTCTATCTCCTTATAAGGTGCCATAAAGGTGACGGCTTCGTGCGCATCTGCTGTTTTGCTTTCAGCCTTGCCGCCGCAGGCGGTCAGCGCTGCCGTGGCAGCTGCAACGCCGCAAGCCTGCAAAAAGGAGCGGCGGGAGATCTTTTTCATCATATAAAAATACTTTCCTCACATTTTCGGAAGGCAGTACTGCGCAAGTGCAGGAGCGCAGTGCTGCCTTAGCGATTCTTACACACCCCACAGGAACCCCTACGCTCGCGGCCTGTCCGCACGGGGCATACGCCGATTTTCCCATAAAATAACAATCATATTGTATCATTGTAACAAAAGTGTTTCAAGCTGTTTTTTGAAGGATTTTGCATGGAAAAGGGCGAACAACCGCGTGCTTTGCAGCTGCACGGCATAAAAATACCCCTGACACCGGGGAAGGGTATCAGGGGGTATGGTATTCCGGGCACGCTGTTTTATTGCAGGGGCTCTTTTGCGCGCAGACGCCGAAAGGTGTCCTCTTTTACAAGCTCGATGACCACTGCTGTCAGGGGGATAAAGAAGATAATGCCGATGATGCCAAAAAGCTTTCCGCCGATCATGGCGGCAATAAGGGTGTACAGCGGCGAAAGCCCCACGGACTTGCCCACCACACGGGGATAGATGAACTGGTTCTCAATAAACTGCACGGCAAGGTACACGATCAGGCAGCGCACCGCCAGCACAGGGTCTACCAACAGCACAAGGAACACACTGACCACGCAGGAGATCAGTGCACCCACATAGGGAATGATGGCGCAGATGGCAGTGAGCACGCCCACCAGACTGCCGTAGGGGATCTTGAAAACGGAAAATGCAAGAGCCATCAGAACGCCAAGGATCACTGCCTCGCTGCATTGTCCCGTTAAAAAGTTTGCAAAGGACTGCCGGAACAGCCGGCAGAACTTCAGCACCCCGGCGGCGTGGGCGGGCTTCAGGTAGGCGCACACCAGCGTGCGGGCTTGGTGGCCGAGGCTCTCCGTACTAAGGGACATATAGACGGAGATGATCAGCGCAAACGAGGCGGTGATCGCGATATTCACCGTGGCAGAGACAGCCCCTACCGCATTGACCAGCACCGTGTCGATGCTTGCGGTGACCTTGTGCAGCAGCTGCTCCCAGTTGATGCCCTCCAGCCAGTTCATCAGCCAGCCCATGTCAGCATCCTGTGCGTTGAGATAGGCAGTCCAGCGGGGAATATTGGCCTCGATCTGCACATACAGGCTGTGGAAGGACTGCACCAGCTCCGGGATCAGCAAAGTCAGCGCCAATACCAGCACCAGCACAACGCCCAGCAGGGTGATGAAAAAGCTGAGAAGGTGGATGGCTTTCGCCGAGGGCTGCTTTTTGGCCTTGCCGAACAGGCGGTTCAGCCGCTTTTCCAGACCGGTCATGGGCACGTTGATAAAAAGCGCCAGAATGCCGCCCGCCAGAATGGGCAGTACCAGATCTATCAGCTTTGCGGCAAAGGCCAGAACGTCAGAAAGCCGCAGCAGCGCTACAAAAAGCGTTACCCCTACCACGGTAACGAGCAGAGATTGTTTTGTTTTTGGTTCCATGAAAAAGTTCCTTTCCCGGAAGATTGTGGCAGCAGGCAGCAAAAAGACCGCCCGCCGGCTCTTTTTGGTATTGTAATCGGAAGAAAAGGGCTTGTCAAGACGAGAGAAAGGGAAACGGGACGTTATAAAAGCAGTTTGCGAGAATGCAAGCGGGAGCTTTTCAGTAGGGAAAAAGCGTGGTATACTTGGCCAGAGCAAATTTAAAAAAATTGAGAGAAACACAGCTTGAAAGGAAATAGATCATGTCGAAAGATGAATATCTGATTACAGATGCGCCGCTGAAAGCGCTGACGGTTTTTGCAATGCCAATGATCCTTGGCAGCTTTTTTCAGCAGGTCTATAACATGGCAGATTCCATCATAGTCGGTCAGTTTGTCGGCTCCTCGGCACTGGCGGCTGTCGGTGCCTGTGCTGCGCTGACCAATGTTTTTATTTGCGTGGCGCTGGGTGCCGGTGTGGGTGCCGGTGTGCTGGTAAGCCGCTATTTTGGCGCTAAAAACTATGGCAAAATGAAAACCATCGTGTCAACGTCCCTGCTCAGCTTTCTGGTTTTGAGCGTTGTCCTTGGCGTTTTTGGCTTTAGCTTTTCCCGTGCTATGATGAGCGGCTTACAGACCCCCGCCGACATTCTGGAGGATGCGGTGCTGTATCTGCGGGTCTATTTTGTGGGCTTCCCGTTTTTGTTCATGTACAACATTCTTTCCACCATGTTTACCTCCATTGGGGAGTCTAGGATCCCGCTGGGTCTGCTGATCTTTTCCTCCATCCTGAATATTTTTATGGATCTCTGGATGGTGGCGGGGCTTGGCTTGGGCGTGTTTGGCGCAGCCCTTGCCACGTTGATCGCACAGGGCATTTCTGCGGTGTTTTCGTTTTTGATCTTCCTGCACCGGATGCGGCAATATAAAAGCCCCTTTAATAAGTTCGATCGGCAGGAGCTGTATTCCATGCTCCGCATTGCGGTGCCGTCGGTCTTGCAGCAGTCCACCGTGTCCATCGGCATGATGATCGTGCAGGCGGTGGTAAACCCCTTTGGCACACAGGCGCTTGCCGGATATGCAGCAACGATGCGGGTAGAAAATGTTTTCTCGCTGATCTTTGTCTCCATCGGCAATGCGGTCTCGCCCTATATCTCCCAGAATTTTGGTGCAAAGAAGATCGACCGCCTCAAAAAAGGCTACCACGCTGCACTGGTGCTGGACCTGTGCTTTGCGGTCATTGCCTTTGCGGTCATTGAAACCCTGCACACCCAGATCTCCTCGCTGTTTCTGGGCAAGGACGGAACGGCGCTGGCCTATCAGGTGTCCGGTGATTATATGCGGTGGCTGGGTTACTTCTTCATCTTCATGGGCATCAAGATGGCGACCGATGGCGTGCTGCGCGGGCTTGGCATCATGCGCCCGTTCCTCATTGCAAATATGGTAAACCTTGCCATCCGCCTGTCCGTTGCCCTGCTCTGTGCACCGCGCTTTGGCATTGCCTTTGTCTGGCTTGCCGTCCCGGCAGGGTGGCTTGCAAACTTTCTGGTCTCCTATGCGGCGCTCAGAAGATCGTGGCCGACGGAAAATGCAGCGGCACCTCAATGATTTTGTGCAGCGCGGGAGCGGGTGGTGGCCTGCTGGGAAAAGCTCAAGGGGCTTTTCCGTCTGGTGAAGCATTCCTGATGAACACCGCACTGCGGCGTAAAAAGCAAAGGGCTGCTGCGCAGTGAGATAGCTGTGCGGCAGCCTCTTTTTCTATATGCGCCCCGGTCTGTTACAGCGGTTTACTTTTGGCAGGAGAAATGCTATGATACACCTTAGAAAAAGCAAGGAGGAGCTACGATGGGCATTGCAGGAAACGAATGGGGTTTTCAGGTGGGCACGCTGCCCAAAGGTGCGCGGGATAAGATCAGCGATGTGCCGGGGGTGACGGTAGGGCACTGCACCTTGGCAGATGGCGTGGTGCAGACGGGCGTAACGGCGCTGCTGCCGCACCAAGGGGATATTTTCCACGAAAAAGTGCTGGCGGCCAGCTATGTCATCAACGGCTTTGGTAAGACCACCGGCCTTGTGCAAATCGACGAGCTGGGCACGCTGGAAACGCCCATCCTGTTTACCAACACCCTCAGCGTGGGCACGGCGCAGACTGCGCTGGTAAAGTATATGCTGGAGAAAAACCCCGACATCTGCGAGACCACCGGCAGCGTGAACCCGGTGGTCTGCGAGTGCAACGACTGCGGCCTGAACGACATCCGGGGGCTTCATGTGACCGAGCAGCACGTTTTTGCCGCGCTGGCAGACTGCAAGGCAGATTTTGCCGAGGGTGCCGTAGGTGCCGGGCGGGGGATGCGCTGCCACGGGCTGAAAGGCGGCATCGGCTCCGCCTCCCGGGTGGTGGAACTGGACGGAAAACCCTACACCATGGGCGCACTGGTGCTCTCCAACCATGCGTTGTTCGATGACCTCATCGTGGCGGGCACGCCTATCCACACCCTGCTGAGCGACAGCATCCCGCCCCACGAGGATAAAGGCTCCATCATCACGGTGCTGGCCACGGATATCCCCCTGAGCGAGCGGCAGCTGCGGCGGCTGTGCCGCCGGGCGCTGGTGGGGCTTTCTCGCACAGGTTCCTACTGCGGCAACGGCAGCGGCGAGATCGTCATCGCCTTCACTACCGCCAACCGGGTGCCGCATTACTCGGAGAAAGCCCTGCTGCCCATGACCCTGCTCCACGATGATGCCATCAACCCCTTGTTCCGGGCAGTGGCAGAGTGCGTGGAGGAAAGCGTTCTCAGCAGCCTGCTCCACGCCGAGACCGTTACCGGCAACCATGGCCAAACCTTCCGCAGCCTGACCGAACTTCTGAAAAACCGCGCCTGAGGCGCTGCAATACAGAAAAAAGCCCTGCATCCGGTGCAGGGCTTTTGCTTTACTTAATAGCGGCGGTGGATCTTTTTGGTGGGTTTGCGGCGGTTCCAGTTGGTGCACAGCAGCCACAGCCCATAGATCAGGGCGGCGATCAGGCTGAGCACCAGCACCACCTTCAGGTACAGGCTGGTCAGGAACTCCTTCACCTTGTCCACCCCGAACAGCAGCGGGTTGCGGGCTACGTCCTGCCCGGCGATCAGCTCAACCACGCCGATGGTCTCGCCCGCCAGCTTCAGCTCCACCGTGCCCACTACGTCGCCCTGCTGGATGGGCGCGCAGACGTAGTCCGGCAGGTGGAAGTATTTCTGAGTGACGGTGCCGTCGCTGGTGGAGGGCAGCAGGGTCATCATGCTGTCGTTGGGGTACAGCTGCAAAGTGTCTGTATCGGAGGAATACTTTACCGGGATCTCCGCAATGGTCAAATCAGTGTCCAGCGCAGCCTGAATGGAAAAGCTGTCGAACACCCAGTCCATCAGTTTGACCGTCTCGAACAGGGCAGGGCGGCGGTTGGCGTAGCCGAAGGTATCGCAGCTGTCGGGGCTGTCCATCACGCAGAAGATATAGGTGGCACCGTCCTTGTTACCCCACGAAACATAGCTCTGGGTGCCGGTATCGTTTTTAAAGGCGGTCACATTGCACATACCGCCCTGCATGGCGCTGCGGTAGTAGCTGCCGCCGCTGGCTTTGCTCAGCGCGGCATTCTGGCTGACCAGCACCGAGGAAGAGCGGTGCTTCTCCTTGGCGGGCATGGTAAAGCTGGGCGCGCCGGACACCTCCACAAAGGCGTCAAAGCTCATCAGGTAGCGCAGGATCAGGTACATATCCACCGCGCAGGTAGTGTTGCCACTGTCGATGCCGCAGGCGTCCGTCCAGTTGCTGGCGGTGGTGCCGATGCGCTGGGACAGGGTGTTCATCTGCGCCACCCAGCCGTCCAGATCGCCGCCGGCAAGGGTGTACGCCACACCCATGGCTGCCTCGTTGGCATTGCGGGTAAGCATGGCGTACATGGCTTCCCGGTAGGTGAAAGTTTCGTTGGAGCGCATATCTGCGTTATTGGTGTTATAAACATAGTCCGAGATGGCAAAGGGCATCTGGAAGGTGTTGTCCAGCTGGTCGGCGTAGTTGGTCAGCAACACGGCAAGGGTCATATATTTGGTCAGACCGCCGGCAGATACCTGCTTTGTGCTGTCCTTATCATAGACGATAATGTTGGTATCGGTGTTCACGATATAGGCGCTTGCAGCCTGCACCTGATACACCGGGCTGGGGTCGAACATGGCCCCGGCGGGCAGCACAAGGCAGCTGAGCAGAAATACAAATGAAAGAACCAGTGCAAAAATACGTTTCATGTGGACAATTCCTTTAAAAAGCGATAAAATATACAAGATACGGCTGCGCTGTGCGGCGCGCCGGAAGATCAATTTTGCAGCAAGCGTGCTGTGTTCTATAATAATAACAGGTTTGCCGGGGTGTTACAAGAGCCTTGCGGTGTTTTACACCGTTCTTTCGCTCCGGCAGGGAGGGCAGGAATGGTATATCTTACAGGGGATACCCACGGCGATATCCAGCGCTTCAAGCAGGGCAAGCTGCGCTGGCTGGGCAAAAAGGACACCGTGGTGGTGCTGGGGGATTTCGGCTTTGTGTGGGACGGCAGCGCCGCAGAGCGCAAGCGGCTGGACTGGCTGCGCAAGCGCCCCTACACGATTCTGTTTCTGGACGGCAGCCACGAAAATTACGACCTGCTGGCACAGTACCCGGAGACGGAACTTTTCGGCGGCAGGGTGCAGAGCCTTGGCGGCAATGTGTATCATGTGTGCCGGGGCAGTGTGCTGGAGCTGGAGGGCAAGACTTATCTCTGCTTCGGCGGCGCGGAAAGTCAGGATAAGGACGACCGGGAGCCGGGCGTGAACTGGTGGAAGCAGGAGATGCCCAGTGACGAGGAGTACGACACCTGCCGCCGCAACTTAGAGGCAGTAGACTACAAGGTAGATTATGTGCTGACCCACGATGCACCAAGCAGATTTTTGGATTTTACCGCCCTTGCCCTTGGCGAAAGCAACCGTCTGCACCTGTTTCTGGACGAAATCTTGCTCAAGCTGACCTACGAAAAATGGTTTTTTGGCTGCTACCACAAGGATGTGCAGCTTTCCACCAAGAGCCGGTGTGTGTTCTGTGACGTCATCCCCATGGGTGAGCGGCGCACCGGGCTGTTCCACCGATAGGAGGCAAAATGCAGGTCACGGTAAAACTTTCTGCCCGGGAGGGGGCGGCGCACGTCAGCGGCATTCTGGCGGGCTTTACCCTGCTGGCAAAGCGCGGGGAGCTGACCCTGCGGGTGCAGGACGAGCGGCAGGGCAGTCCCCTTGCCCGGGAAGCGCTGCTGGAAACCGAGATCGACGGCCGCACGGTGGTGTTCGATTTGATGGACGGCTACTTCTACAACGACCCGGCGGCGGTGCTGGCGCTGTTCCAACGGGCAGATGTGGTGTTCAAACGTTCTTTTTCAGCCGAAAAGAACCGGCAGTTCCCGGGCGATATCTCCGCAAAGCTGCGGCCATTGGGGCTGAACTATTACGTTACCTGTCCGGGCTCGCCGCTGGAAGCGGAGCGCAGCGCAAAGAGCCGCCTGAAGCAGTGGGCGCTTTCCACCCGCTGCTACCCGCAGGACTTTGAAGCCCGGCTGACCCGGGTGCGCAAAAAGCCGCGCATCCTCTTTCTGACCCGACTGTGGGACCCGGAGGAGCCGGCGGTACAGAAATACCCGGACTTACAGGCAGAGTGGCGGCAGGTGAACGCAGACCGCATCGAGCTGCTGCACCGGCTGCAAGCTGCTTTTCCGGAACAGTTCACCGGCGGCGTGTCGGACAACGCCTGCGCCCAGCAGCTGTGCCCGGAGCTGATCCTGCCGGACAAGCTGACCGGCAAGCGCGCCTATCTGCACCGGATGCAGCACACGGAAATTTGTGTGGCTTCTACCGGACTGCACGGCTCTACCGGCTGGAAACTGGCCGAGTATGTGGCGGCGGGGCGCGCCATCGTTACCGAGCCGCTGCGGTACACCCTGCCGGGCGGCTTTGAAGAAGGCAAAAACTATAAAACATATACGTCCCCGGCAGAGTGCGAGGCGCAGCTGCGGCAGCTGCTGGCAGACCCGGCGGCGATCTTAGCCATGGCGCAGCACAATGCGGCGTACTATCAAGCGTGGCTGCGGCCGGAGCAGCAGGTGCGGCAGGCTTTGCGGCAGCTGGAAACAGGGGAAATGTAAGGGGAAAATGGGGTATGGAAGAGCAGAAACGGCATAGCGGCTTTGAGGCGATGCGCATTCTCAGTATGGTGATGATCGTTCTGATGCATGGCATTGGGCACGGCGGGCTGGGCAGTGCGGCACCGCAGGGGTCGGCGGCATTCTGGATCTACTGGCTGCTGTTTATTCTGGCGCGTGTGTCCACCAACTGCTTTGTAATGCTTTCCGGCTATTATCTGTCGGAGCGCAAGGGGGCTGTCCGCGCCGGGCGGCTGTTCCGCATCGGGGCACAGGTGTGGTTTTACTCCATGCTCACTTTCTGCGTTGCGGTCAGGGCGGGGGCAGTCCCGCTTTCGGCGGTCAAGCTGCTTCGGGCGCTGCTGCCCCTTACCTCCAACGGCTACTGGTTTGCCTCGGCCTATTTTCTGATGTACCTCTCGGTGCCGGTGCTGAATGCGGTGGTGCAGAGCCTTGACCGGCGGCAGTACAAAACGCTGCTGCTGGTGGCGCTGCTGCTGCAAAGCGTGTGGGGCACGCTGTTCTACTGGGCAACGGATGAAACCTTTGTGAATAACGGGTACAGCTTTATCTGGTTCTACACTCTGTATTTTATGGCCGCTTATTTCCGCAAATACCGGGTGACCGTGCCCAGCGGGCTGTGTTTGCTGGCATATCTGGCAGCTTCGGCGGCGGGGCTGTTCAACCGGATGCTGGCGCTGCGGGTGGAAAACGCCCTGCACCTGAACGGCTTTGCGAATACCGTCAACGGCTATCAGGCACTGGCTACGGTCATCGCCTCGGCAGCAATGTTTTTGCTGTTCCAGAATATCCGTATCCGCTCGGACTACTGGCGGCGCTGGGTCTTTCGGCTGGCACCGCTGTCCTTTGGGGTGTATCTGCTGCACGACAGCGATTTTACCCGGGCGCTGCTATGGCAGCTGGTGGATCTGCCCCGGTTCGGCGGGGCGCTGCTGCCCTCGCTGGCGTATCTGACTGGTGCGGTGCTGCTGGTTGCCGCTGCGGGCTACGCGGTGGATGCCGTGTATCAGCGGCTCTACCGCCTGCTGCACCTGCCCGCACTGGAAACAAAGCTGGACGCCCTGACCGCCCGCATCCTGCAAAACATTGTTGGGAGCAAGGAAACGTAAAGAAAAGCGCTGTCGCACGAGTTTTTTGTGCGACAGCGCTTTTTTAGTTCATCGGCCCGGCCTTGTCGAACATCTGCTGCACCTGCGCGGCCAGCAAAGCGTGTGCCGGGCTTTCCAGCAGCGGGTCGGCGGCAAGCAATGCAGCGGCCTCGCTCTGAGCAGCGTGCAGGGTGCGGGTGTCATTCATCAGGTCGGCGATCTGCAGGGTGGGCAGACCGTGCTGACGGCTGCCGAAAAAGTCGCCGGGGCCGCGGGTCTCCAGGTCGTACTGCGCCACGGCAAAGCCATCGGTGGTGGAGCAGAGGAATTTCAGCCGCTTCTGCACGGCCTCGCTGGTGTTGTCGCTGACAAGGAAGCACCAGCTCTCGGCAGCGCCGCGTCCCACCCGCCCGCGCAGCTGGTGCAGGGCGCTCAGACCGTAGCGCTCGGCGTTTTCGATCACCATCACGCTGGCATTGGGCACGTCCACGCCCACCTCGATGACGGTGGTGGACACCAGTGCGTCCAACCGCCCGGCCTTGAAATCCTCCATGACGGCGGCTTTCTCCTTGGGTTTCAGCTTGCCGTGCATCAGCCCCACCCGGCGGTCGGGCAGCAACGCCTTGGCGATGTCCTCGTAGTAGGTCTTGACGGCGTTCAGCCCGCCGTCCGGCACATCCTCGATGGCGGGGCAGACCAGATACACCTGCCGCCCCTTGTCGATCTCGCTGTCCAGAAAACGGTACAGGTCTCGCCGCCGCTTGCCGGTGATGCACCGGGTCTTGACCGGGGTGCGCCCGGGGGGCAGCTCGTCCAGAATGGAGATGTCCAGATCACCGTAGATCAAAAGCCCCAGCGTGCGGGGGATAGGGGTGGCGCTCATGACCAGCAGGTGCGGGTTCGCGGCTTTTTCTGCCAGTGCGCCGCGCTGGCGCACCCCAAAGCGGTGCTGCTCGTCAATGACCGCCAGACCCAGCCGGGCAAACTCCACCCCTTCGCTCATCAGGGCGTGGGTGCCCACCACAAGGTCGGCTTCGTCGTTCCGGATGGCGGCAAGGGTGGTGCGTTTGGCAGCGGCCTTCATGCCGCCGGTCAACAGGGCCACCCGCATCCCGAAGGGGGCAAGCAGCCGGTTGAGCCCCTCGGCGTGCTGCGCGGCCAGAATTTCGGTAGGCGCCAGCAGCGCAGCCTGATATCCCGCCCGGATGCACGCCCAGATGGCGGCAGCGGCCACCAGCGTTTTGCCGCTGCCTACATCGCCCTGCAACAGGCGGTTCATGGCGGTATCGCCCGCCATATCGGTCAGAATTTCCTCCACCGCGCGGCGCTGCGCCCCGGTGGGGGAAAAAGGAAGGCTCTGCCAGAAAGGGGCCGGATCGGCGCGGCGCATGGGTGCCCCGGTGACGGCAGCGCCCCGGCTGCGCATCCGCCCGATGCCCAATTGCAGCACCAAAAGCTCCTCGTAGATGAGCCGCCGCCGCGCCGCTGCGGCCTGTTCCTCGGTGGCAGGGCAGTGGATGGCGCGCACCGCCTCGGCCTTGGGCAGCAGACGGTATTTTTGCAGCATCTCCGGGGGCAGTGGGTCGGGCAGCAGCTCCGCGTGGGGCAAAAGCTGCCGGATGCAGCGGGAGATGGCGCTGCTGGTAAGCCCCTCGGTCTGGGGGTAAACGGCCTCAAAGGGCGCGGCTTGGATCTGCTCGGCAGTGCGCACCTGCGGGTTGACCATCTGGCGGCGCAGCATCCCGCCGGTCACGATGCCCTGAAAATAGTATTCCTGCCCCAGCTGCAATTTCTGGGTGGCGTAGGGGTTGTTGAACCATGTGATCTCCAGACTGGCTACATCGTCCCCGGCGGTGATGCGCTCCATGCGCCGCCCGCCCGGCAGAATGCGCCCGCCGGGCTTTGCAAACACCTCGGCCTTTACCACGCATTCGGTGTCGGCGGGAGCTTCCGCAATGGAGTAGGGCTTGGAAAAGTCGATGTACCGTCGGGGGTAGTGGCACAGCAGGTCTGCCAACGTCACGATGCCCAGTTTTTCGAACCGCTCTGCGGTCTTTGGGCCGACCCCTTTCAGGTAGCGCACCGGGGTGTCCGGCGTTAAGGTAGTGCGGTTTTCGGTGGGCATGGCGTTTCAACTCCCTTCCAAGCGTAGTATAGCCATTGTAACACGGACAGGGAACAGATGCAAATATTTTGCCCTTGCGCGGCAGCTGTGGTATACTGACATTACAAAAAGGGAGGAGAGATACTGTGGAGATACGCAACGCGACTATGGACGATTTACAGGCCATTGCCGCCGTGGAGGCGGCCTGTTTTCCGGCAGCGGAGGCTGCCACAGCAGAAGAATTTGCCGGGCGGCTGGCACACTATGCCGATCATTTCTGGCTGCTGCTTGAGCAGGGGGAGCTGGTGGCCTTTGTGGACGGCTTTTGCACCGACACACCCGACCTGACTGATGAGATGTACGCGGATGCCGCCCTGCATGATGAAAACGGCGCATGGCAGATGATCTTTGGGGTGAACACCCTCCCGCGCTGCCGCTGCCGTGGCTATGCCGGGCTGCTGCTGCAAAGAGCCATTGCAGATGCCCGCGCACAGGGGCGCAAGGGGCTGGTACTGACCTGCAAGGAGAAGCTTTTGCACTACTATGCAAAGTTCGGCTTTGTGAACGAGGGCGTTTCCGCTTCCACCCACGGCGGGGTGGTGTGGTATCAAATGCGGCTGCAGTTCTGAGGTAGCGTTACTTTTATTATAGCAATGCCGGAGCGTCTGCGGACGCTCCGGCATTGCATTTTCACGGGAGGGGTCGTGGAGGAAAACGGCATTTGCAATTCAGACCGCACTTTAATCATTGCAGCCCTTCTGTGAAAATAGCGTTTGGAGCGCTCCGCAGAGCTTGTCGGGGCAAAGCCCCTCCATCTGCTAACGCAGACCGCTCTGCCGCTTAAAAGCCCCACTGGGGCTTTCATTGCTGCGCTACGCTCCGCAAACGCGAAATTAAAAATAATTTTTCCGCTGAACATGGCTAGCAACGACGACGACCGCCGCCAGCGGCGGAAACAGGGAGGAGTTGTTGGGGCAGCGGCCAGCAAGACGCAAGTGCCGCCCAAGGCACGATGCGGATGCTGGGTGCCGCAACCCGGAAGAAGCGGAAGCCATTCCAAATCGTTTTGCCTGTCCAACCCGCACCCCATTTGCAAATTAAAATTGCATCTTTTTTGCGTTTTACGGCGATTTTCAGCAATTTTGCGGCAATGTAAAAAACTTTGCGGATTTTGCTTGACAGGGGGCTGTCTGCGTGCTATCATGAACACATGAACAGATGCTCATATATCGAAACGAAGGGAGAGGACAGCATGACCGGGCTAGAACAGACCGCACCGGAAAAGGAAAAACAGCCGGTAGAGATGCCGGATGATGAGGTGCTGTACGAACTGGCAGACCTGTTCCGCGTGTTCGGCGATTCCACCCGCATCAAAATTCTGTACGCCCTGCACGACAGCGAACTTTGCGTGCAGGATATCGCGGACGCCGTGCAGCTGAGCCAGTCTGCCGTCAGCCACCAGCTGCGGGTGCTCAAGGATTCCAAGCTTGTGCGCTTCCGGCGGGAGGGCAAAACTGTTTTCTACGCACTGGACGATGACCATGTGCGCAGCATCCTCTCCATGGGGATGGACCATATCGAAGAATGACCGGGCACACGCCCGCAGAAAAGAAAGGCTGGTACTTATTATGAAAAAGACCTATAAGATCGAAGTGGACTGCGCCAACTGCGCCCAGAAGATGGAGGATGCCGCCAACACCGTAGCCGGTGTGGAAAAGGCGACCGTCAGCTTTATGACCCAGAAGATGAAGGTGGAGTTCGCCGAGGGTGCCGACCCCCACGCCACCATGGAGAACGTGCTGTCTGCCTGCAAGAAGGTAGAGGACGACTGCGAGATCTTTGATATCTGATGTACGGCAAAGCTCTCCCGGTCGGTGTGGACTGGGGGAGTTTTTCTGTGGAAAAATCCGCCACTTTTCAACAATTTCCACCTGGTTTTCAACACGCTTTGCGGAAAAAGAGAAAAAGAAGCGTGGAAAAGCGCTTTTTTACAGGAAAACTGTGTGGAAAACGCGGTTAAAACTGTGGAATACCCATTTTTTGCCGAAAAACTTGTGGAAAACCACCCGTTTTTCATCCGCTGCACCGCAAAACGAGGAGCGTTGCTTATGAACAAGAAACAAAAAAAGACCCTTGAGCGCATTCTGATCGCCGTGGCACTGGTGATCGTGCTCAAGCTTTTGCCCGCCTTGCCCATGCCGGTGGAGCTGGCGCTCTACTGCATCCCCTACCTTGTGGTGGGCTGGGATGTGCTGCGTAAGGCGCTGAAGGGCATCAAGAACCGTCAGCCCTTTGACGAGTGCTTTCTGATGGCAGTGGCCACCGTGGGCGCGTTTGCGCTGGGCGATTATGTGGAGGGCTGCGCCGTTATCATCTTCTACCAGATCGGCGAACTGTTCCAGAGCGTGGCGGTGGGCAAGAGCCGCCAGAGTATTGCCAGCCTGATGGACATTCGCCCGGACTACGCCAATATCGAGGGCGAGGACGGCAAGCTGGAGCAGGTAGACCCGGATGAGGTCGAGGTGGGCACGGTGATTGTGGTGCAGCCCGGCGAGCGGGTGCCTATCGATGGCGTCATCGTGGAGGGTGCTTCTGCCCTGAACACTGCTGCCCTGACCGGTGAGAGCCTGCCCCGGGACGTGAACGCCGGGGACGAGGTCATCAGCGGCTGCGTAAACATGACCGGCCTGCTGAAGGTGCGCACCACCAAGGAATTTGGCGAATCCACTGTCTCTAAGATTCTCGATCTGGTGGAAAATTCCAGCATGAAAAAAGCCCGGGCAGAAAACTTTATCACCCGCTTTGCCCGGGTGTATACCCCCGCCGTCTGCTACGGCGCACTGGCGCTGGCGCTTCTGCCGCCGGTGGTGCTGCTGCTCATGGGACAGCCCGCCCGCTTTGGCGACTGGGTCTACCGCGCTTTGACCTTCCTTGTCATCAGCTGCCCCTGTGCGCTGGTCATCTCCATCCCGCTGAGCTTTTTCGGCGGCATCGGCGGCGCTTCCTCCTGCGGCATCCTCATCAAGGGCTCTACCTATCTGGAAGAACTGGCCAACACCGGCGTTGTGGTGTTCGATAAGACCGGCACCCTGACGCAGGGCACCTTTAAGGTCACCGGCATCCACCCGGCCGAGGGTGTGACCGACGCCGCACTGGTGGAAGCCGCTGCGCTGGCAGAAAGCTGGTCGAAGCACCCCATCTCCCTGAGCATCAAGACCGCCTACGGCAAGCCCATTGACGCCGCCCGGGTCACGGACGTGCAGGAGCTGGGCGGTCATGGCGTGACCGCGAAGGTGGACGGCAAGAGCCTTGCCGCCGGTAACGCCCGCCTGATGGAAAAGCTTGGCCTTGCCGTGCCCGCCGTGGAGGGCGTGGGCACCATCGTGCACGTTGCCGTGGAGGGCAGCTACGCGGGCTATCTGCTGATTTCGGACGTGGTAAAGCCCCACAGCGCCGATGCCATCCGCGCTTTGAAGGCTTCCGGTGTGCGCAAGACGGTCATGCTGACCGGCGATGCACAGCCGGTGGCACAGGCGGTGGCGCAGCAGCTGGGTCTGGACGAGTACCACGCCGGTCTTTTGCCCGGTGACAAGGTGGACCAGATCGAAAAGCTGCTTGCCGCAAAGCAGCCCAAGGAGAACCTTGCCTTTGTGGGTGACGGCATCAACGATGCACCGGTGCTTTCCCGCGCAGACGTGGGCATCGCCATGGGCGCGCTGGGTTCGGACGCCGCCATCGAGGCCGCAGACGTGGTGCTGATGGATGACGACCCCGCCAAGATCGCGCTGGCTATGCGCATTGCCCGCCGCACCCTGCGCATTGTGCACCAGAACATCGTGTTCGCGCTGGGCATCAAGGCGCTGTGCCTGCTGCTGGGTGCACTGGGCATTGCCGGAATGTGGGCAGCCATCTTTGCAGATGTGGGCGTGATGGTCATCGCCGTGCTCAACGCCACCCGCGCCCTGTATACCAAAGACCTGACCAAAAACTGACATAAACGCAAAACAGCCAGACCGGCACTGCCGGTCTGGCTGTTGTTGTTTTGGGGAAATTTACAGCTTTTCCACCATCGCTGCTACGATCTTAGTGGCGGTGGCGACATACTCGCTGATAGAGAACTTCTTCACCACCAGCACCTCGTGGCCGTCCTCGTCGGCGTTGTCGCTCATGGCGCGCAGGATGACGCAGGGCACGCCGTTCTTGGCGGCGATCT
>ERZ1027247.136-NODE-136-length-44954-cov-8.831243_pt1 | contig 44954 bp, 33 predicted proteins | sample MGYA00519262_ERZ1027247 | MGnify/ENA primary metagenome ERZ1027247 (study PRJEB26926, sample SAMN06164776) | human gut metagenome | biome: ENVO:00009003; feature: ENVO:2100002; material: ENVO:00002003 | host: Homo sapiens | place: USA | collected 2012 ... | reverse complement strand
TCTTAAGCAGGGCGATCACCTCATCACTGGTCTTGGAATCAAGATTTCCTGTCGGCTCATCTGCAAATATAATTTCCGGACGATTCACCAGTGCTCTTGCAATTGCTACTCTCTGCTGCTGTCCTCCGGATAACTGATTTGGCAGATTATAAATCCGGTTTTCAATCCCCAGAGTTGCAATAATATCATTTACATACGCTTCATCCACTTTTCTTCCATCCAGCCCCAGTGGCAGTACAATATTTTCCCAGACATTAACAGATGAAACCAGATTAAATGCCTGAAAAACAAATCCGATTTTTCTTCTGCGGAAAACAGCAAGGGCATCTTCCTTCATCCTGTATAAATCTTTCCCTGCTAAAGTAACACTGCCTTTTGTCGGGGTGTCTAGCCCTCCAAGCATATGAAGTAATGTACTTTTACCGGAACCTGACTTTCCAACAATTGCGACAAATTCTCCCTGCTCAATCTGAATGTCCACCTGATTGACCGCTTTGACCTGATTCTCACCTGCGCCATAAAACTTACAAAGCTGCTTGGTTTCTAATATCACACTCATGTGTTGCCTCCTTTTTCATTCTGTAAAGCGTACCTTTTCAGCACGCTTTCTTTGGTTGTTTATATATTTGGTCATTTTTCATCCTACATCCAAATTGTATCAGGGCAATCTTTCATTTCACTTTCAAAAAACGAGCAGAAATCTTACAGAATTGTAAGATTTCTGCCCACTTAAAATTTAACCAACATATGGTAATTGAATCACAAACGTGCTTCCTTTTTTCTTTTTGCCGGAGGTTACCGTAATCGTACCTGCGTGTTTTTCGATAATTTCTCTCGATAGAAAAAGTCCGATTCCTGTACCACTCTTTTCCATGACCTCCCTGGAACTTCCTCTGTAAAATCGTTGAAAAATTTTGTGATACTCATTCTGCGGAATACCAATTCCCTGATCCTCAATTTCCATTCTTACAAGATCGTTTCTTTTTTGTAACCGGATAAATATTTTTGAACCACACGGACTGTACTTGACCGCATTATCTAAAACGTTGATCACAGCTTCACCAAGCCACCTTTTATCCTGCATAATCGTGCATGTTTCCAGCTCTTTTTCATAGTCAAAAACGAATTCAATTTCTTTCTCATCCGCTTTAGGATAAGTGCGGTTCACAGCAGATATGACAGTATCCATAAGCGGAAGTTTTTTCTTATTAATCTGAATCAGTCCAGTTTCCATCTTGGATATTTCAAGAAGCGACTGCAATAATGTCTCCAGTCCATCCAGAGCACTCCGACAACGGATACGAAACTCCTCCTGTTCTGTGGCACTTAAGTCATTCTGCATCAGCACACTAAAACATGTATCCAAAGCTGCAACCGGTGTCTTTAACTGGTGAGAAATATCAGAAACCATTTCTTTCGTGTTCTCCTTTTCTGCCTTTGCTTCTTCCTTTATCAACTGAATATGATGTCCGATTGCTTCAAGCTGGTCATTCAATTTTTCCAGTTCTGCGTAATTTTCCGTTTTCAGTAAATCATCAAATTTATTTTCACGGAATCTGATCAGAATTTCTTCCAACTGGTCTAAAATTTTCTGATGACACGCATCTTCTTTTTTCTTCCAATAAAGTAAAAAAGTCAAAAGAAGCACGCATATCATAGTACTTACAGCACCGGTCACCATAACCTGATGCCGGAATTGCGAATAAAATGCATTCCCTTTATTCCCCCAGTATCCATATTGCTCCAATAATCGCCTTCCCTGTTCGTTGGTTTCAATATCCTTATCCTTAAGCAATTCCGAAACAGCATCCAGCCCGGAAAATTCTTCCTTTGCAGCAATCTCTGTCATAAGATTCATTTTATATTTGTAATCTTCATAAAACACATACGTGGTAAAGCAATTTAATATTGCAAACAATAATATGACAGGTAATACCAAGGAGAGCACTACTGTAATCTTCTTGCGATATCTCTTTGTCACTGCCTTACCTCCTGATTCCATATATACCCAAGACCTCTGATATTCTTTATATAGACCGGTGCAGCCGGATTGTCTTCGATTTTCTCACGGAGTCTTCTGATATTGACAGCGATTGTATTTTCATCCACAAAATCCCCTTCCAGATCAAACACATTTTCCAATATTTGTGTTTTTGAAAGAATCTGTTTCGGATTCTGAAGAAAAAAAGTCAGCATTTTCAACTCCGTTTTTGTCAGACTGATTTCACGACTCTTTATCAGGACTTTCATTTCTCCTGCGATAAATACGATATCTCCCGAAATCATCTTTCCGGCTTCCGTTTTCTCCTGTCTGCGGCGGAAATGTGCTTCTATTTTCAAAAGAAGTACCGAAAGACTAAACGGCTTTGTAATATAATCATCTGCCCCTGCTTCATATCCCATGACCTGATCCATCTCCTGATCTAGTGCTGTAAGACAGATAATGTATGTATTATAATTGCATCTCATCCACCTTACAAATTCCAGTCCATTCCCATCCGGAAGATTCACATCACAAATGGTAACATCCACATTATTATCACTTGCAATTCTTTTCGCTTTTTTCACTGATTCTGCTGAAAAAACCTCATATCCGGATTTTTTCAGTGAAAATGTAATTCCACGATTTAAATTTTCATCATCTTCAACCACGAGTATACCTGGCATAGCATATGCACCTCTCTTTATTAACTATTCATCTTAAAATGCTTCAATGCCTCCACAATTGCACTCTCTTTATCTTCTGGACACTGCGGTTGCCTGCTATCTTCATTTTTAGGTAAATTAGGACTTGGAACAAGTTCCAAGTCTGTCGCGGCAGTCGTCGAATTGCCCTGCAAGCAGTCCATTCTCCTCGTTGCAACGCGCAAATTCCTTCCAACCTCAATTCCGCATTTTCTCTTTACCTGTGAGATACATCCGGCTTTTGTTTCAGTTGGGACAAAAGAACAACCGTCTCAACGGTATTCCCTTTGTCCCACAAAAGTTCCGTAACTTCCCCGCCATCCTTGAACACCGGAAAATTCAGGCCAATCCGCTTTAGCGGATATTCAGACTCGTCATTCCTGTAAATTTCAATTTCCTTAATCAAGGCTGTGACCACATTTCTCTTTTCTTCGTCATTTATTATATTATAAACGCAGTCGAAATTCACCATGATTTTGTAAATATTCTCAAGAGTAATTGCCTGCTGCTTAATTGCATCTCGCCGAAGTTTGGCATCTTCGATTTTTTCCTCCAGCTCAACAATGACATCATATAGGGAATCTAACCGCAAGGTCATATCATGGAGCTTTCGTTCCCGGTATTTTGCATCAGCAGGGAGACTGTCAATTTCCCGTTCCAATCTTGTTTTATTCAGATCAACTTCCTTCAGCTTTGCCTGATAGCCCTCCAGTTCTTTATCCACTGCTTTCGTGTCAATCTGAACGCCAATCCGTTTTTTAATGGCCTGGGCATATTCCTCATTCCTTACGATCTCACGAATTGCCTCAATGACCATCGGTTCAATATCGGTCTTTTTCAGCATTGCCTTATATTCACAATGCTTACCCCTGACCATTCTATTCCGACTACATACATAATAGTAAATTTCTTTGTAAGTGCCATCTTTATTTGTCCATGCGTGTTTATTCGTATACATGGGACTTCCACAAACCGGGCATTTCAGCAGACCGGATAACAAATGGACTCGATCCCGCCCAATTTTTGACGGTTGCTTTACTCCGGTTCTAAGACGCTTGGCATGAGCCTTTTCCCATACCTCCTCACTAACGATTCCTTTATGCTGTCCCTCTGTCAGAATGTAATCGTCATTTCTTTTCATCTGGTAATCGTTTTTTGTGCCTTTGACTTTTTCCTTCGTTCTCCGTCCATAGGCAATTTTACCGCAATAAACCGGATTATCCAATATCAGTTTAATGAAATGTCCTGTCCAATCCTCTAATGTGCCATTCTGCCTCGGAATTTTCCGTATACCTTGTAAATTCAACTGATTCGCGATACCACCCAAACCAATTTCCGATGAAGTATATAATTCAAAAATCTTCCGTATTGCCACAGCCTCTGTTTCTTCAATCATCAGCTTATTATCTTCCAGTGTATATCCGTAGGGAGCAAAGCCACCATTCCATCCACCTTGCCGTGCCTTTTCGCGCCGTCCGTTCATCGTCTGCTCGATAATATTCTCACGCTCAATCTCAGCTACAGCAGATAGTACAGAAATCAAAAGTTTTCCGCTTGTCTGAGAGGAATCAATCCCTTCTTCTATACAAATCAGATTTACACCATAAGATTGAACCAGCTCCAAAGAGTTAAGTATATCTGCTGCATTACGGCCAAACCGTGACAGCTTATACACTAAAATATAGTCAATGTCCAAGCCATCCTCAATATCTCTGAGCATTTTTTGAAAGGCAGGCCGTCCCTCAATGGATTTACCGGATTTACCGGCATCTTCATAAGTATCAACAACGATCATTTCCTCACGATCCGCAAATCGTGTCAGCATATTTTTTTGACCTTCCAGGCTGTATCCGTCCACTTGCATCTCTGTGCTGACCCTCGGATACAAAACACAGCGTTTTCCATATCGGTTCATAATTCATACCTCCAAAATTTACTTTTGGAAAATATCCTATGTAAAGCTGCGATTCTCACGCAGCTCCGTCAACCTCGCCCAGCACTCTCATACCATATTTCTCGATGATATGTGCCAGCGAAGTGATAAACGCTTCAAATTTTTGTTCCGCCAGAAGTTCTTCTGACCGGATTTCATCTGAAGGAATCAATGCGCTTTTATGCTGGATATTCTCCATTCAGAATCACCTCCGCAATTCCTAACGAAATTATAACTCTACTTGCACAGCCTGAAAATGATACGGCCTTTCGGCACTTTTATGTAATCCCCAGACTGCACAAGAGCGTCTTGTTTATGTTTTCCATGTCATCCTTGTTTAGATGACCAATATAGTTTTTTAACCTCGACTTGTCGATTGTTCTGATCTGTTCCAGCATAACAACAGATGGTTTCACCAAACCGCATCTGTCATTTAAGTGGTAATGCGTGGGGAACTTTCTGCTTTTTTTGCTTACACTGGTAATTGCTGCAATAATAATCGTAGGACTGAAACAATTTCCCACATTGTTTTGAAGAATGAGTACAGGACGAGAGCCACTTTGTTCGGAGCCGATACCAGGGCTTAAATCAGCCGAATATATGTCACCTCGATGGAATTTTTCAAACATCACTCTCGCCTCCTTAATATCTTAATACTTAAACAGCCGCACCAGTCTGAAAGAAATCTTCGGATAAAAAACCTGGTGCGGCTACTGTTATTCTGTTCGGATTACTCGTCATATTTGCCACGCCCCCTGACGATGGGAACACAACAGGTCTCCGCTGGCGCGGCTGTCATAACTCCGCAGCATCGTTCGTATCGTGTGCCGCAGGGTTCCCCCCAAGTCTTTGGCGGGCCGTGAGGAAGTATCTTTAAGCCCCCGCGCCCTCATCGCGCCGGATGTGCCACCATCCGGGTCACAGGGACGTTGATCGCTCCGAAACAGCTTGTCCATCACCTCCTGGCTGCTCCATCTTCGCGGCGTCCTGCACTCGCTCATGCGCGGGTTATGTACCTGTTCTGCCGTGTATTCAGTTGTCAAAGGTCAGCGAAAGAAAAGCTCCTTCTTGACAGCCATGACAAAAACAGGCGATTTGTCCTGTCTGTACTGCGATTTATTTGAAAAAATATTTTGCCTTGTCCCTTCATAGAAGCTGCGGACAGCGCAATCTCCTTACAAGCACAACAAAATAGGTACTATCGTACTCAAAAACGCCTTTTATGAGGTTCTTCCTGCAAGGAAATGGGCACGATAAAATATGATAAAGGAGACGATAGTGCCTATGGAACTGATAAAAGAGCTGGGACGAAGGATACAAAAAGCGCGTAAGGAAAAAGGATTGACGCAGCAGGAACTCGCAGATCTGAGCCACGTTTCTCTAAAGCACGTTCAAGGCTGCGAAAGAGGGGTGAAGAATCCTTCTTTTGAGGTTCTGCGCGCTTTTTGCAAAGTCTTGAATTTATCTTTAGATTCCCTGATGAATCTCGATCTGCCTGAAGATGAGCAAGCCGCCAACGATATGCGGCAGCTTTACCTTTCGTGCCCTCCGGCTGCCAGAAAAGTGCTGTTAAACTCGACCCGTGCGTTGACTGATGAGCTAAAAGAGATGGTGCAGACGGCTGGGGTTGACCCAGATGAACATTTAGAGAATAAGTAAGCCGGTGGAGGAATAAAAACCTCCACCGGCTCTCTTTTTGCCGCTATGCGGCGGTCAGGTTATTGGGCCGTATCCAGCAACCGCGCCAGCTTCTTCAGTCCGCGCCGGATGCTCTCCCACACGCGGCGGCGGTCAGCACCCTCGATCCGGGCGATCTCGGCCACCGTCATGCCCAGGTAAAACCGGGCGTAGATACGCCGGGCCTGGATGGCGGTCAGCTGCATCAGCGCGGCATACACTTCCTCCCGCAGCAGCTTCTGCTCCAGGACTTCCGCCGGGGTGAGTGGCCGGTTTAGGGCATCGTTTTCAATGCCATCCTCCCGGTTCAGAGAGTAGTGAGCCTTGTGCCGGAACTTCCGGCGTTCATAGGCGGCATCGTCCTGCTCCTGGCCCCGGATCGCGGCCACGACTTCCTCGGCCACGTCTACAAAGACATCGCTTTTATACACATCGGGATACAGTTCCCGAAGATTGATCTTCTGCATTATGTACCTCCATTTCGATTCACGGGTTGACGGGTGAACCGAAATGAAGGCGGTGAGCGACACCTTTCGGGGAAATTCCCGAAAAAACGACAAACAAAAGCGCCAGCATCCGAAGAACGGCGGCTGGCGCTGCTAAAAGAGGACTTATGACGCTTATGGACCAGCCACGATAGTGCCTGTTCATAAGCAGATGGGGGCCGATTGACGGTCAGGCTTTTTTTGACAGGTAAATTCCTGCCGAATTATGTCGAAGCGGTCTTTGCTTCACGGCGGCTCCCTCCTAAAGCCGCCGTGTCAGCGTGTAGTCGTCACTCCTTTGTCGAGGGCATAAGGAACGGCGGCCTTGATGTTACTCAAAACCGCCGCAGTCCTTGAAAATCCATTATGGGCGCACGAAGCTACCTGCCCTGCAACGGTTTTTTCTTTTCCCCGTTGGTCGGGGGCAGGATCGCTTGGCTTATTCGGTTTATTCTTGCTTTTGTGCGGCTGCCTCTTTCAGCCGGTCAAAACTCTCATCGCTGATAATGTGTTCAATCCGGCAGGCGTCGGCCTCCGCAGTTTTGGGATCAACGCCTGCGGCAATAAGCTGCTCGGTAAAGAAACAGTGGCGTTCATAGGTTCTTTCAGCCACCTCGCGGCCCACATCGGTCAAATGGAGAAAGTGATCTTCGTCCATTGTGAGAAAGCCGCCGTCCCGCAAGGTAGCCACTGCATGGCACACGCTGGGCTTTGACACCTCCATGTGCCGGGCCACATCTACGGAGCGTACCATACCGAGTTTCTTTTGGAGAACAAGGATGGTTTCCAGGTAGTCCTCCCCGGACGCATGAAGTTTCATGGAACATCTCCCTTCTAAAACAATTTACACAGCCCAACCAAGACTCTCCTGTTGGATATGGAACAGTTTATGGTACAATCCGTTCTTCTTCATCAGCTCATCGTGGGTTCCATACTCTGCCAACCGTCCATTGTCAAGGACGAGGATTTGGTCTGCATCTACAACTGTACGGAGCCGGTGAGCAATCATAATGACCGTCTTACCCTCCACCAGTTTGGCAATCGCCTTTTGAACCAGGACTTCATTTTCCGGGTCAAGGGATGCTGTTGCCTCGTCAAGCAGAATAATGGGTGCATTTTTCAGCAATGCGCGGGCGATGGAAATACGCTGGCGCTCCCCGCCGGAAAGAGTGCTGCCGTTCTCACCGAGGACCGTCTGATACCCGTCCGGCATTTCCCGGACAAATTCATCACAATAGGCGGCTTTGGCCGCAGCAATTACTTGATCGTCCGTTGCGTTTGGATTGCCAAGACGGATATTGTTCATAACCGTATCATTGAACAGGGTCACATCCTGGAACACGAAGGACATATAAGACATGAGACTTTCCGGCTCCATACTCTTAATGTCTTTTCCGCCCACGGTGATCTTTCCCTGCTGAATATCCCAAAACCGGGCAATCAGTTTGGAAATCGTGCTTTTACCGGAGCCGGACGGGCCAACAAGGGCAGTCACGCTCCCCTGGGGAATTTTACAAGAAACATCTTTGATGACATCTTCCTGATTGTAGGCAAAGGTCACATGGGAAAGCTCAATATCGCAGTTCGGGACCGTTTTTCCTTCACCGTCCATCGCAGGGGTAGTGAGCAGGGTACGCATACGACTTGTGACCACATTCAAATTCAGCAGTGAGGACAGGTTCGCCAGGATCGCCAGGATCGGTCCATAAATCCGTGTGACCATCAGCAGGAACATAAGCAGAGGAAGAAGCTCAATCTGTCCTTGTGTTAGAAGAATAGCGCCAACAAAAATCGTGATACCGATGCCAGCCTGCAAAATCATACTTGCACTGGACATGAACACGCCGACAGCCATCTCCACTTTGATGGCGATTTTTTTCATTGCTAACAGAGCTTTATCCAGCGCGCTGAAATGAGAACCGGACAGCCCGCAGGACTTGATGATCTTCATGCCTTCCAAGTATTCCTGTACCTGGTCAGAAGCAGCCAGCTTTGCGTCAACCTGTTTTTCAAACAGCTTCTTTTGATGGTTCCGGCTGAGCCAGATAATGAGGAAGGCAATCGGAACCGTGATAAATACGCACAAAGCAAGCCGCCAGTCAAAGAAGGCCAGCAGGATGCAGGTCAGGGTCACCGTGATGCCGTTTGCAATCAGCGGAGGGATCGTGCTGCTGAGCAGGGATTCCATGCTGCTGCAATCTGCCATCATATTTGTGGTCAGTTCAGAAAGGTCCTTGGTGTTAAAGAAATTCATCGGAAGTTTCCGCAGATGCTCCGCAATCCGAAGCCGGGTCGTGTTCGACTCTTTATATGAGGCAATATAGGTTTTGCGGTAATCGTTTTTGGCAGCCAGAAATACCAGAATGGCCGAAACAATACCCGCGCCCCACAGCATCCAGATATGGTTCCACTGAATGGAGCCGCCATTGACAAATGGAGTCAGAATTTCACTGAAAATCACAACAGTTACACAGAACGGAAGAAGCATAGCCAAGTTCGTCAATGTGCAGGCGAAGATTGCTTTTTTCAGATCTGCGTAACCTTTGTCTGATAAAAAGAGAGCTTTTTGTAATCTGCTCATAGTTACACCGCCTTTCCGCTGATTTTCCAGCCAATCGCTTCTGTATAGTGGTTCCACATTTGCGCATAGCGTCCGCCTGCGTCCACCAGCTCGTCATGTTTTCCTTCTTCGATCAGGTGCCCTTTCTCCATGACAATAATCTTATCTGCATTGCGGATCGTGGAGAGGCGGTGTGCGATGATGATAACTGTCTTACCCTGCATTAGCTTTTCAAAAGCTTTCTGGATCAGGTATTCATTCTCCGGGTCGCTGAACGCCGTTGCCTCATCCAGCACGATGATGGGCGAGTCCTTGATAATGGCCCTCGCAATGGCAATTCGCTGGCGCTCGCCGCCAGAGAGATGGATGCCTTTGGAGCCGACCACCGTATGATATCCGTTGGGCAGTTTGGAGATGAACTCGTGGCACTGCGCCGCTTTCGCCGCCGCAATCACTTGTTCCTCACTGGCCGAAGGATTGCCCATACGGATATTATCCAAGATGCTCTGCTTGAACAGGAAAATATCCTGGAACACAAAGCTGACATGGCGCATCAGGTCATCCTCCGCCATATCGCGCACATCTACGCCGCCGATGGTAATGCTGCCGGAAGATACGTCCCAAAACCGAGAAATCAGATTGGCAATCGTACTCTTGCCGCCGCCGGACGGGCCGACAATAGCTGTGATCTGTCCCTGTTTTGCTGAGAAAGATACATTTTCCAGGGCTTTCTCGGAAACATCCCCCGTGTAGGAAAAGCTGACATCGTGGAAAGCAACATCATCCCCAACAGGTTTCTTAGGATGAGATGTTTCCGGCATTTCAGGGATGTTCAGAATTTCATCCATCCGAGCCACATTCCCATCAATCTGCATGAACGATTCGGAGATATACATGATTTTGTTCAGTACACCGGAAATTGCGGGTACAAAGAGCAAATAGAAAATGAAGGTCATGGCAAACCCAGCAAAATCATCCGACCTGGAGCCGATTAAAATTCCGACAGGTACAAGGATCAGATAAACATTATTGATGATTGTGGTGAAAGCGGGCATACAGTTCTGCCAGCCCAGGGAAAATTTCAGGACCCACTCTGTATATCCGGTAATTGCTTCTTTGAGTTTTTTGAAAGAGGATGCGGTCTGGTTAAACGCCTTTACAACCGACATTCCACGAACATACTCCACAGAAGCGTTGTTCATTTCTTCCAGGGCTTTTTGGTACTTACCCATATTCTCTTTCATCTCGCCGCTGCCAAAGCCAATGAACTCCGCAACAAACGCCAGAATGATACCGACCAGAGAGGCAAGACCGAACCGCCAGTCAACGGCCAGTAGGATGATGACCATGACAATGGGAGCTGTAATAGAAGCGACAAAATCCGGGAACTGGTGAGCAATAAAGCCCTCTACGCTTTCAATGTTTTCATCCATGATTTTCCGCAGACGTCCGCTGCCAATCGTCAGGTGATACCCAAGTGGAATTTTAGTAATATGGTCTGCAAATAGAACCTTCAACTCGTACAGCGTTCCGAACGCTGCCATGTGTGAACTGAAAATAGCCAGGAAGTACAGCAGGATATTCGCCACGATCCCGGCGAGCGCCAGCCAGCCGTAATTCATGACCATCCCCATATCCAACTGGTCAAGGTTCGGGAAAACCCCGATAATCGAGCGGATCATAAAATAGACCGCTATGTACGGGATGAACGAAGCAATGGCCGCCAGTGACGAAAGAACCGCAGCTAAGAACACAAGGCCCTTTCTGTCAGAAGCCAATTCCATGCATCGCGCCAAACCCGTCTTTGGTTTTGCTTGTTTCGACTTTGCGTTTGACATAGCATGAACCCTCCTTAAAATTGAAAATGGTGAGGTTAGCAGTTTCTAACCTCACCACTCATTTTATCAACCTTTGGAATTGCCTGCTACTCCATAACTCTGTTCCACTGTCCAAAATAGCCCAAAGATACCAGAGAGTTAGTCGCAACTATATCGCCCTTAGACAATGCCTGCCTTCTGGAAGTGCTTTTTGAACACGCCTTTTGCAATCAAAGCGCCGACGATGCCTGCAACGAAGGTCACAACAGCAATAATGACTACCATTGTTCCATTCATAAAGCTATGTAGCTCCGTCAGATACTCGGCGCTGACACCATTCGACGTAGACATATCATCCACATAGCCGGTCATAATGACCATAGGGAGATAGGTTCCCAGCGCAAAGAACATCATATACACGGAATAGCCAATGGTATTCAGCCAGAAGCTCTTGTAGTGGCCGATACGGGCCAGAAGCTCCGCAATTACGGCACCGGCAATAAAACCGACGGCAACCGCCCATCCTGCGCCAATCAGGAACTCAATCAGGCCGATCACCACACCGCTCAAGAGAACGCTCCCGGCCTTTGGCACTTTAGCGCGCATCAGCATATAGATAATGCCTCCAGGAATTGCAGCAATGGCGCTCCCAAACGCGAAGGTCACCACGGTAGCTGCGGAGGCAAAGATGCACACCATTACTACGGCAAAGAACAGAACCGTAAAAATGCCCAGTGTAATATAGTCCTTTGCCTTCATTTTGTCGGACACGCCGACAGCTTTTGCTTGTTCACTCATATAGATAGCCCCTTTCTATTATTGGTATATAACTAAGATGAAGTCTTTTCATCCATGCGAATGACACGGGAACAAATCTTCATCAGTAGTTCATTGTCATGGGAAATCACCAAGATGGCTTTCCCTCTTTTGGACAGCGCACTTAAAATTCCTGCAACACTCTCCATGTTTTTGTAGTCCAAGCCGCTTGTAGGCTCATCAAAAATAAGTACCTCTGCATCCCGGAGAGCCGCAACGCCGATAGCAGTGCACTGCTTTTGCCCACCTGATAGGGACATTGGATGCCGCTCTTTATAAATCGTCAAATTCAGCTCATCCAGAATATCGTCTATTCTCTTTTCGTCTTTATCCTTCTGGTCAGATAATGCCAGCAGTAGTTCCTGGTAAACGCTATCGGTAAACAGTTGATAGTCCGGGTCCTGCATGACAAGATACGCTTTCCTGATCCGCCGTTTACTTGGAACCGTCCTGTTTTTATATAGAACTTCTCCATGCAGTTCCTTTTGCAAACCACATAGGGTTCTGGCTAAAGTTGATTTGCCACAACCATTTTTTCCTATCACGCCGACAATTTCACCAGGGTAGACACAAAAGTTCAGGTTCTGCGCCACGGGTTCTCCTTTTTCATATCCAATCGCGAGATCTCTGACTTCGACAGCCGGGGTATCGTTTCGAGAGGGCGTTGTTTCGGGAAGCTCTAACCTTGTAGGCGTATAGCTTCTAAGTCCTAACGCCTTGACTTGCTCGGTACTTAGTAAAGCAAAATCACTGGCGGCCCAGGATTGTTTCAGTTTACCATGTTCCATGAGTACAATGCGGTCTGCAATCCCATTCAAGAAGTAAAGGCGGTGTTCGGATACAATAATCGTTTTTCCCTGCGCCTTAATCAGCAAAAGCAGCCGCCGTAGTTCTTGAATAGCCTCCGGGTCCAGGTTTGAGGAAGGCTCGTCCAAGACAAAAATATCAGGATTTAATGCGTAAACGCTGGCAAAGGCTATGGTCTGCTTTTGCCCGCCAGACAAGTCAAACAGGTTGCGATCCTTTAACTTTTCAATATGTAATTCCCGGATAGTCTGTTGGTAACGGTCCAGCATCACTTGATAGGGCATTCCCTTATTTTCCATACCAAACACAATCTCGCTGTCCGTATCCAGGCTAAAAAACTGACTGCGCGGATTTTGGAAAACTGAGCCTATCTTGTCCGACAAATCGTGCGGTTGGATCGTGCGGGTATCAACTCCGTCAATGAGAACCGTCCCGAACATTTCCCCTTCGTAAAAGTGGGGAATAAGTGTATTTATCAACCTGGTCACACAAGTCTTTCCACATCCAGATTCGCCAGTAAGAACAACACATTCCCCTTTTTCAATCTGCAAATTAAAATCTTGCAGATTTTCCCGTTCAGCACCGGAATATTGAAAAGATACATGGTCAATATCAATCATCATCATATCCTCCCATATATCTGATATTTGCAGAAAAACAGCACAACAAAGGCAACGAGAAAGAAGCACAGTACCATCCAATCTTTAGCATGAACTTTTAGCTGAATGAACGAAGTCCGCTGCGCTGGATTGTCAATCCCTCTCGTCACCGCAGATGCAGACAATTCCTCGGCAATCGAAGCAGATCGCATCACGATGGGAATAGCGATTGCCTCCAGAATGAGCATGGGGCGCGTGAATACATTTTTCCACGAAAGGGCAATGCCTCTTAACCTCATCGCGTCATAAATATTGTGGATCTCCTCACTGAAAGTAGGAAAAAAGCGCAATACCATAGCGAATGTAATGGTAATGCTCCGAGGTATTTTTAGCGAGTACATGGCCGCAATCAATTCGCTGACTTTCGTTGTAGCGATAAAAGTTGAGGCAAAGAGTACCACAGGTATCATCACCCGGATGAACAATGTGAAGATCGACAAAATAGTTTCGATGGTCTGGGGAAGGAAGTCGCAAAGCTGCTGTATGGCCGCAATCACCACATAAAAGATAAGGTATTTCAATACAATCTTTTTCTGCCCCATCAGGCACGAAAGGATACAGATAAAGAAAAAACACACGCTGCCAAGAATGAAATCCTTCAAGCCGAACACCATAAAGTTGATAAGAATGAATAACAACAACTTTATTCGTGTGTCTATAACAAGCACAAATCACCACCTCCTAAAAATGGGTTGATGCAGTTAGATAAAGCTAACTACATCAACCCATTATACACAGTCCATCAATTTTTTTCCGCTCCATTCCTTTGAGATGATGCAGAAAATAGCCCGTTCTTCCTATTTATTTTTTCGATAGTCCTTTGGTAACATCCCATACACAGATTGAAACGCTTTAGCAAATTTGCTGGCATTGCTATATCCGAGTTCTAAAGCTATATCCCCGATTTTCATTTTATCTTCCGAGAGCCACTTGGCTGCTAAATTCATTTTGTATTTTTTGAGATACGCATAGGGTGTGTCTCCGTAGATATGAGAAAAAACCAAATGAAAAACAGAGAGGTTTAAGTGTGCTTCCTTTGCCAACTGCTCCAGAGACACTTTTTCATCCAAATGGGAAATGAGGTATTCTCGTATCGCTTTTGTAGACTGTATTTGTTTCTTATCAAAATACTTCAAGTCGCACCCGTTAATCTGCGTTAGCTGATCCATGTGGTACAGGAGTTCAATAGCCTTAATTTTGAAATAGCCGATTGGCTCCGTCTCAGCGGCAGAATATAATTCTGAAAACAAGTGCTGTAATTGCGCTGGGGTATCACTGACATACCACCGTGTTTCAAGTCCCAGCGTTGTTCCTATTTTATCAAGGTCAATAGGGATTGTCTGCATCATCCGGCGTGTTCCATCTGAAAGCGCCTGACGGTCAATGACGAGGCTGACGCCGTAATATTTTCCCAAAGGGAAAGAAAAGGAAACCGGCAAATGCTCTGTTGTCGCAACGCTAAAATAGCCCTCTGGCAAATACGATACAGTGTGGTTAGCAAATTCACATTCATACCGGCCGGTCTGGCAGTGCGTGATCTGAATAATATCTGGATTAAACTTTTGTGTTTCCATAGACTCATCTGATTCAAAATCGAGGAAACAAAGCTGTATTCCCTCAAACAAATTATAGTTTTTTACGATTCCCCGGCCTTTGCAGCCATAATCTACGACTACACGATCATCACTTTGCGCCAGAACTTTGGCCTGCATACCGTACCAGTCTTGATTGAAACTGGCATTTCCCATTATCCTCACTCCAATCAGTTAATTATAACTTACTGATTTTATAATAACACACGCCTGGACGAAATTCAAGAAAATAGCCCGTTCATGTTTTTACGAGTCCAGATTCGGGATAATACTGGCAAGCAATGCCTGTGTTAATACACACAGGCCCGCAGAGAAGAAAATCCCTTTGTGATTTTCCTCTCTGCTTGCTTGTTGAGGGCAGCGCCCCCAATCCCCTTTGAACACAGAATTTCATTCTGTGGCTGCGCGTTCTGCGAACGCTTTTGACCAGGACCAGCTTACCGCTGGCCGTGGTCTTTTTCTTTTTCAACATCCTGTTCTACCTCCATTTTCAGCACTCGATCTACATTTGCCTTTGCCGTTAAAAGCTCCCGCATTTCCTCACGGGAACGCCGATACTTGACATAGGTCTTTTTCTTTTCTTCCAGCAATTTTGCGTACTCTGTCTGCAACTCTTTGACCTTAGGCAGCTTCTTGACGCCCATCTCATCAAAGGCATTCTTAGCAGCCTGGTGGAGCAAAATTTCTTCCTCATGTTCCTCCCGGAATTTCTTAGAGTAACCCGCCTTGCGGTATGCCACATAGACCTCACGGGTCTTGGCATAATTTACGATGTGAGTACGCAGAACAGCGATCTCTGCCATGCGCTTTTCAGCCGCTTTGATCTGCGCCGAAAGATCATTGTGATGTGCCGTGGCAGCCGCAGCCTTTTCTTCCAAAACCGCATACTCCAGCAGATTGTTCTCTGACAGGTAATTCATGGTCTGCGCCATTTGTTTCAGATTAAAAACTTTAGCCCATCGAGCATAGCCAGCACCTTTTCCAGCCTGCAATTTTGCCTGAATGTCCACCAGCAGATTGATCTTTGGCGGCTCTGCCTGTGCGACTGTTTTCTTTCGCGGGGTATGTGCTTTCTTCCCGGAGAGAACTGCCCGCAAATCTTCCAATCCATATCCTTCGCCCAGACTGTCCATGCGGGCGGCTTTCTCCCAACCAGAGAGCTTCAGTCGATACGATTTTCCGCGCTTTGAGACTTCACAACCATATTCTCGCAACAGCTTCAGCAGTTCTTCAAAGTCAGCAGGACTTTGTGATAATGCGTTGTCAATCGCCACACGAAGCAGCTCTCGGTGAGATGGCTTTGCCTGATCGCCCAGCCATTTGTTATAGCTCTTTCCGTGAAGTTTCGGATTCTCTACAATGGACAGTCCATTCTCAATACAGATGGTGTCACTTAGCCGACGAACCGCCTTGGTGCTGCCCCAAAAGTTTCGGAACTTCCGGTCATATTCTAAGCTGACCGATGACCAGATAATGTGATTATGAATGTGCGACTTGTCTATGTGAGTGCAGACCACAAAGGCATGATTGCCTTTAGTAAAACGCTTTGCAAATTCTACGCCCAGCCGGTTTGCTTCTTCCGGCGTGATTTCACCGGGTTTGAATGACTGGCGCACATGGTAAGCGATCACGTCGTCCGCCCCGCGCACCCGCCCGGTGGCGGCGATATACTGCCGCTTCGCCAGCAGAAACTCTGCATCGGCGGTCCGGCTGTCACAGCCATAGCCGGTAATTAGTTTTCCGTTGTCAGTCTTTTGCGGATTTGACACATAATCAATAATATCGCTGATTGCTCGGCTCTCAGTGCGCCCCTTTCCGATATGCAAGGGCATGATGCGTGTGGTTGCCATAGAAGGGCCTCCTTTCTAAAAAAGAAACGGCCTGCATGGTGCAGACCGCTTTTGCTATTCTATAAAATCGTCCTCGATGTCCTCTAACCGCTTCGGAGGAAACCTCATCTCGTATTGTTCTTTTGCCAGTGCACGAACTTCCGGGCGCTTATCTTTCATTCGGTTTTTCAGCCAGGAAATCTGCTCCTTTGATAACCGCCATGGGAGATTCAGTAAGCGGTTTACCGTCATTTGCTCCGCTTGTTTCTCCGGCGATAAAGAAGCACAGGATTTACAGATGTGCGCCGCATGACCTTTGCCGGAAAATTTTTCGTTAGCCTTATATTCTCCGCAGACTTTACAATAATGTCCATGCTTCTTCATAGGCTCGATTCCTTTTCACTGAGCGCATATAAACTGCGAACCGCCCTCATGATGATGTTCCACTCCAGATCTGCCGCATAGGAAAACTTCCTGCGGTAAGATTCCCAAAGTTTCTGCATCACAGGACTGCTTTCCACTTCATTCAAAACATCCACAGCTTCTGCAAGATGCCGTTCGGTTCCGCGTTTTTTGGCAGTTGCCAACAGTGCATCATAGAGCGTCTGCCGGTTCAATGTGTTCCCGTGGAGCTGATCCAGAATATAAATGTCATAGAAATCTCTCATGCGGGTGTTGGTGGTGGTTCTGGTGATGATTGTTTCCAGCTTTTCAGCCAGAACGGTTTCCAGATTGTATGCCCAAATGTCAATGGAGCGATCTTCCAGCATCAGCTTGAAAGAGTAGCGTACCTCCCTGGGGGTAATGGCATCCCCTGTGGAAATGTCAATCTTCAAAGGTGTCACCACACCGTCAAAGGTTGTAGTCATGCTGACCCGAATCCCAGGATACTCCGCTTCATCCATAATCTCTGAAATGCTTTTCAGCTGAAATTTGACGCCATCATCAATCGGCACACTCACAATAGCAGAAATCAGGTTCTCGATGTCCTCTACATTAACATTGGCTCCTTTTACAGTAGCGTCCAAGTCCATCGTGGAACGGGCATCCAGTCCAACCATTGCCGCTACCAGCATCCCGCCTTTCAGAATAAATTTATCACGATATTCAGAAAGGGAAATACGCTCCAGAAAACGCTCCATCATATAGTTTCGCATTAAAAGCTGTGCATCCGCAGATTTTTCTCTGGAAAGATTGCGAATCAAATCTTTTAGCTGCCTTGCTGTCTTTATCATAAAAGCACCTCCAAATACTGCCGTAAAATTTTTTCAACCCGGAACATACCGGCATACCGCATCAAAGTCCGCAGATCCTTGTCCTTTCTTCTGGCATACATCTTCAGCGCACCTTGAAAAGTCTGTATTTCCATGCTGCTTCGGCTGCGGAGCAGATCGCAGATGGTGCGCTCCATATCATAGACAGGAACCGTATGCCCAAAAGGTGTTTGGCCAGTTGTCAGCCCTACCTCATATAGTTCTGGTTTGATGGTGTAAACAGAAAGGCCCTCTGCCTTTAAGCGAGTGGTGCTGTACCCTCTGCGCACCGTGATAGCGTATGGAGATGGTTCCCGGTCTGTCAAGTCATGGAAAAATAGCGCTGATTCATGGGAAAATACTGCCTGACCACATCGCAGATGTAACAGAAACATCGCATCAATCCAAGTGTCCTCGGAGACATAAATTCCGTGAGCAACCTGCTGAAGATTTTTCTCTTTGACATATTCATAAAAAATGGGTTTTACAATTCCGCTGGCGATTACCTGTGCGGTTTGCAGCATCCCATCATGCTCGGTCAGAAGTCTGTCTAATTGCTCAAACCGTTCTGATTTGGTCACATCCATCACTTCCTTTCGTGCTACTATTATACACGGATGTAGCACAGAAGTAAATATAGCAATTTAACAGACACTGTCTGGCATTTTTGTGACCGCGCATTTTATCCATAAACCAAATCCTGAATGGCAAACTTCAAGTCCTGCACCTTGCCCAGCAGCCAGATGGCAGCCATCGGCAGACCATAGGGACTAATAAGGAATGCCATCACCAGCAGGATAATGCCGTTTTGCAGGGAACAGGTCAGCAGAACCGCCATACCCAGCAGGGCGATCACCATGCTGATAAGCACCAGCACCAGACCGGAGACATAGACGATCCCCACACAAATCCAAACGAACAGGGTCAGCGCCAGAATCACCGGAACCATCACGATCTTCAACAGCAGTTTCAACAAAAATACCAATGCCCTCATTGTTATGCCTCCTCCCAAAATCACAGTTCCTGTTCCTGATTCCATTATCCCTGTCTCACAGCCAAAAGGCAAGGATACGGGCAAAAAGAAAAAGCGGAGGAAGGCGCGGCGAAGAAACGCCGTTCCTCCCTCCGCAGATGGGGTATTTGTCCCGGTTACGAAAGTTTGGAGAGTTGTGTCAGTATCTCTTTAACTCCGTCCCATAACTGTTCCTGCCGCTGGGATATATCCTCCAAATCGACATCATAAATCCGCCCGGTCTCATGTACCTTGCGGGTCAGCTGGTTTAAGTTGTTGCTGCTTCGGCGCAGCAGGGATACCAGTTCCTTCAGCTCCGGCAAATCCAGCTGCACCACATAGCCGTCCACAGCCATTTTCCGCAGATAGGCGCTCAGGTTTTTTGTCCCAAACTGTGCCATTTTCTGCTGAATCAACTCCATTTCATCAGCGGATACCCAAAACAGAACCGGCACATCCCGCTTGCGCTTGTGGCTGCTCATCGCTCCGGCTCCTGTTTCTTTGGGGCGGCAGGCTTGCGGGCAGGCGGTTCCTGCTTGAGCTTTTGCAGGACAGAACTTTTCTGCTGTTCCTGCATGGCTTTTCTGGCCTGCCTGGTAAACAGGTCGGTCAGACCGGGGTTGACCCCATCCACAACCAGATAGGCACAATGGCGGGAAGCATCGCTGTCCTCCGGCATGGGAATGGTTTTTGCCCAGGCTTTATTGTCCTGAGAGATACGCCCGTCATGGTTCTTGTGCTGGATGGTGTTGGCAAGAATGAACTGTACCCGTTCCGCCCCGAACTTTTCCAGCACATCTTTGATCGCCGCCTCCGTATCCAGCCGGTTCTCTGCATAGTGGGCGCTGATAGCCTGTTCAATGGCTTCTTTGCAAGCGCTGTTTGCCTGATACGAACGGTTATATTGTGCCATCTCTCCATGCTCGGACGCATAGGCGGCAGAATGGGGGTAGAGAGGGGCAGTTCGTAATTCTTCCTGCGCCTTGCACACATCATCGGCACGGTTTTCAATGCTGTCCCGGATCACATCCATGTAGCCGGTCTCCAGCTTTTCAAAATAACGGCACACATCAGCCAGCGGCGAGGGGGAATCCAAAAGCGCCTGTGCCTGTGCGTCGGTCAGCTCCAGCTGCTCCATCGCCATCACAATATCCTCACGGACAGTATATTCATAGGTGTGGTGCAGGATTTCTTCCGGGGGCTGGCTTTTCAACCAGTCCCTATATTTTTCCTGCTCAGTGGCCATCTTTTCATAAAGGGCCGTATTCAGATTATTGGTATTCATGTTATCGCACCTCCTCATGCTGTTTTGGTTTCTTGTCTGTACTGCGGGGCGTCACCGGGCGCTTCAGGCTGTCCAGCACCGAAGTCCGTGTGCTTTTGGCAACAACAGCCTCGGCGTGCGCCTGTCCCTTTCCGTCGATGTTCAGCAAAGTATCCAGCTCCACCAAACGGGCATTTTTGCTTCGCAGTTCTTCTTCATAAAGGAATGGCTTTCCGACTTCCTCCTTTGCGGCAGCCTGCTGCTGATAGAGGATATCCAGCTGGGCCTTTGCCGCCTCCAGACGCTGGGGCATCAGGGCGAGGGCATTGTCGATACGGGTAAGATTTCCGCGAGGGTCTGTACCAAGGGTTGCCCGGTGGGTCATCTGTCCTTTCAGCAGGAGCGTATACTCCTGTTTCCAAGCGGAAAATTCCACGGATATGGCATAGCCCCGGTAGCTGCCGATCTGCACCAGATCGGAGGTTTTGACCTCCTTGCAGGCATCCAAAAGGGCTGCGCCGGCGTTCTCCTTATCGGTCAGCAGATCGCCACGGATTTCCATACCAGCAAAACCGTCCTCCGGGTGCGGGTGCGCTGCCAAAACCTCCAGATCGGATTCAAAGCCCTTGATAAAGCCTTTGTGCTTTTCAATCTCCTCCGGGAAGTATTTGAGCAACTGGTCCTCCAGACGATATTGCTTGCTCTGGTGGTCGGCTTTCATCAGCTTCAGGCGGGATACCTCCACATCCAAATCCATACGCTCCTTGATGCGGGGATCTCCGGCGCACAGGGCTTTGATCTCGGCAAAGGAAAGCGCCGTTTCGTCCACATCATCGCAGGAACGCACCGGCGATTTAGAAGTCATGATCTGACTGATGAATTTTTGTTTATTCTCCACCGTCTGCCAGAGGTATGCGTCAAAGGTTCCTTCGGTCACATAGCGGTACACATGGACAAGAGGATTCTGGTTGCCCTGGCGCTCGATACGGCCCTTGCGCTGGGCAAGGTCTCCCGGTCTCCACGGACAGTCCAAGTCATGAAGTGCCACCAGACGGTCCTGCACATTGGTGCCTGCGCCCATCTTGGCGGTGCTGCCCAAAAGGACACGCACCTGACCGGTACGGACTTTAGAGAACAGCTCCTTTTTCCGTACTTCGGTGTTGGCTTCATGGATAAAAGCGATCTGGTCGGCAGGCATCCCCTGAGCAATGAGTTTCTGACGAATATCGTCATATACCGTAAAGACCGGTTCCTGCTCCGGCAGAGGCACAGCGCCTTCCAATGCGTGAAGCAGTGGATTATCCAGCGTTTTCGCCGCCTTGCTTACAGGAGCTTTTGCCTGCGGTGTAGAAATGTCGCAGAACACCAGCTGGGTCAGCTTGTCAGCTTCGCCGTCCTGCCAGATATGCAGGATGTTGTCCACGCACTGATTGACCTTTGTGCCAGGTTCATCCGGCAGCATCTGGTTGACGATTCTCTGGTCAAGCCCCAACTTACGGCCATCCGAGGTAATCTTGAGCATATTGTCCTGGGACGGGTCAACGGTTCCGCTGTGTACCAGCGATGCGCGCTCCGAAAGGGCCTTGACCATTTCCTGCTGATGTTCGGTAGGCTGCGCCACGATGTTGTGGTACTCCACCTCCGGGGTGGGCAGGTTCAGTTGGTCGGCGGTCTTGATGTCCGCCACTTCTTTGAACAGGTTCATCAGCTCCGGCAGATTAAAGAACTTGCTGAATCTCGTTCTTGCCCGGTAGCCGGTGCCTTCCGGTGCCAGCTCCAATGCTGTGACGGTCTCTCCAAATCGGGAAGCCCAGCAGTCGAAGTGGGTCATGTTCAGTTCTTGCAGGCGTTCATACTGAAGATAACGCTGCATGGTGTAAAGCTCGGTCATGGAGTTGCTGACCGGGGTTCCGGTGGCAAAGATAACGCCACGGTTTCCGGTAATCTCGTCCATATAGCGGCACTTGGCAAACATATCGGAGGATTTCTGCGCGTCCGATGTGGATAAACCTGCTACATTCCGCATTTTTGTGTATAGAAACAGATTTTTATAGTTATGGGCCTCGTCCACAAACAGCCGATCCACACCCAGCTGCTCGAAGGTTACCACATCGTCTTTTCGTCCCTCGGCTTGCAGCTTTTCCAGTCTGGCTTCCAGAGACTTTCTGGTACGCTCCAACTGCTTGACGGTAAAACGCTCGCCGCCACTGGCCTGTACCTCTGCAATCCCCTCAGTGATCTCGTCGATCTGTTCATAGAGAAGCCGTTCCTGACGCTCCCGGCTGATGGGGATACGCTCAAACTGGCTGTGTCCCATGATGATGGCATCATAATCACCCGTCGCAATACGAGCGCAGAACTTCTTTCGGTTATGGGTCTCAAAGTCCTTTTTGGTGGTGACTAAGATATTGGCGGAAGGATAGAGGCGCAGAAACTCCGACGCCCACTGCTCGGTCAGGTGGTTGGGAACCACAAAAAGAGATTTCTGGCACAGTCCCAGGCGTTTGGCTTCCATCGCAGCGGCCACCATCTCAAAGGTTTTACCTGCGCCTACTTCATGTGCCAACAGGGTATTTCCTCCATACAGCACATGGGCGATGGCACTTTTCTGGTGTTCCCGCAGGGTAATGGCCGGGTTCATGCCGCCAAAAGTGATATGGCTGCCATCATACTCGCGGGGACGGGTAGAGTTCATTTCTTCGTTGTACTGGCGCACCAAAGTCTGGCGGCGTTCCGGGTCTCTCCAGATCCAGTCCCTAAAGGCTTCCCGGATCGCCTGCTGTTTTTGAGCTGCCAGGGTGGTCTCCTTGGCGTTCAGCACGCGGCGCTCTTTTCCGTCTGCGTCCTCTATGGTGTCATAGATGCGGACATCCCGCAGGTTCAGGCTGTCCTCTAAAATCTTGTAGGCATTGGCACGACTGGTCCCATAGGTGGTATAAGCTGCCACATCGTTGTAGGATACAGAAGATTTCCCCTTGATCTGCCATTCAGCGGTAAAGGACGAATAGTTGACCTCGATACTGCGCTGGAGATAAAACGGGGTGTTGAAGGTCTCGTACATAAACTGCTGGATGTACTCTTTGTCGATCCAGGTAGCGCCCAGACGCACCTCGATCTCCGACGCATCCAGGTCTTTGGGCTGGGCGGCGGTAAGAGCTTCCTCATTGACTGCATAAACCGGGTCCTGCTGTGCGGCCCGTTGCGCCTGACGCAGTTTGCGGCGTACATTGCCGGAGAGGTATTCATCAGCAGTCACATAATGGGGTGTGCCGTCTTTCTCCAGCTGTCCCGGTACACGGAAGATTACGCCTTGCAGCTCTCCGGCCAGTTCTTCTTTTGTTTTTCCGGTAAGCTGGCTCATATAGTCCATATCCACGCGGGCTTTTTCCGAGATGGACACCGCCAGTGCTTCACTTGCCGTATCCACCACAGCCACCGCCTGATGGGGCTTGATGGTCCGCTTGGTGAACATATCTGCCTTGCGTTCCAGCTTTCCGTTCTCGTCGATGACTTCCAGCGCACAGAGCAGGTAATAGGAAGAATCGTCTGCATAGGCCAGACGGTTTGCACGGTCATTGATGAGACCGTATTTGGAAGAAAAGCTGTCATAGAGGCTGTTCAGTTCCTCCTGCTTCTCCCGAATGGTGCTGTCCGGAACCGCTGCATCCATCTGAAGGTCGATCAGTTCCTGCACACAATCACGCAGTTCCACAAGACCTTTTACACGGGCTTCGGCGGTGGCGTTGAGGTCAGGGCGCACCATACGGCTGTTTTCCCGGTAGTACACCTGCCCGTCTACAATGGCATAGGAATAGTTCTTCACATTGGGGTCGGCAGGAATGGAGGTGTCAATAGCTTCGCCTTCGCCCAGCTCCGGCAGCTCTGCCTCCTGATAAGTGCCATGAATATACTTCACCGCATCATGCAGCTGGTCGGAAAGCTCCAGTCCCTCGATAGGGTTCACGGTGTAGTCCATACCATGAGCAGTGCTTACCGGCTCCTGTCTGCCCAGCACCATTTCCGGGTGGTCGATAAAATACCGGTTGATGGCAAATCCGTCCTCCGTCTGTCCGGTTTGAGTCCATTCCGGCACAATGTCCAGCGGGCGGTCCCGCTTTTGCAGGAAAATGATGTCCGAAACGACCTCTGCACCAGCGTTTTTCTTGAAAGCGTCATTGGGCAGACGGATGGCTCCCAGCAGCTCGGCACGTTGAGCAAGATACCGGCGCACGGTGGAATCCTTGGCGTCCATCGTATAGCGGCTGGTGACAAAGGCCACCACGCCGCCGGGACGCACCTGGTCGAGTGCTTTGGCAAAAAAGTAGTTGTGGATGCTGAAATTCAGCTTGTTGTAGGCTTTGTCATTGACCTGATACTGACCGAAAGGTACATTGCCGATGGCAAGGTCAAAGAAATCCCGCCTGTCGGTGGTCTCAAACCCGGCCACGGTGATGTCGGCCTTGGGGTAGAGCTGCTTTGCAATCCGTCCACTGATGGAATCCAGCTCCACGCCGTACAGACGGCTGTTTCGCATTTTCTCCGGCAGCATACCAAAGAAATTGCCCACACCCATAGACGGCTCCAGAATATTTCCGGTCTCAAATCCCATACGGTTCACCGCTTCATAGATGGCCTGAATGACCGTAGGGCTGGTGTAATGGGCGTTGAGGGTAGAGCTTCTGGCGGCGGCATATTCCGACCGGGTCAGCAGTTCTTTTAGCTGGGCATACTCTAAAGCCCATGCCGGTTTCTCCGGGTCAAACGCATCAGAGAGACCGCCCCAGCCCACATATCGAGAAAGAACCTCCTGCTGTTCGGGGCTTGCCTGCTGTCCGGCAGCTTCCAGCTCTTTCAGCAAACGAATCGCATTGACATTTGCCTGGAACTTGGCTTTCGGACCGCCTTCGCCCAAATGCTCATCGGTAATACGGAAGTTCTGTGCATTGCGGCGCAGGTTAGCCTTGTATTCCTCATAAGATGCTTCCTCGGCAGCTTTGGCATTGGGGAAGGTCTGCCACTGGCCATTGACCTGAATGGAAACCGGGTGTTCGTCCAGCACTTCCTCAAAGGTTTTCTCCGACTCTGTCACAGGCGCTGGTGGCTCCGGCTCCTCGATATGCAGTCGTTCCACCACCACATCATAAGGCAGATTGTTCTTATCGCCCGGATAGACGGCCATGGTCTCGGAATGGAAGGTCGGGGATTCGGTAGTCGGTTGGGGCTGTTCCTGTCCAAAACCGTCCTGCTGACGGGCATACATCCCGCGCAGCAAAGGCGCAACTTCATCCCAGTGGAAATACAGCATAGCCAGACGCTTTTCCTCTGCATCCATGACTTCCAGTTCTATGCCCTGTGCCGTGGTACGGTAATCGGCAATATCGCCAGTCTGCAGATTCAGTGTCTCGATCTCACCGGAATAGGCTCTGCTCAGCCAGTAGGCGATCTCGCTGTTGCTCCTGCCGGATTGCAGCAGCGTGGAAATCTGCTTTTTATCCGCTTCATCCATCAGTCCATGAGCCAATACATCCCGCAAGTCCTGATCTGCCTTGTCCGGGTCAGTAGGAAGAAACTCGGTATAGTAAGCATTGCGGCGGTCTGCCCGAAGCAGCTGCTCGAACTGTTCTTTGCGCTCTGCCCGGTAGATGGGATATACCATCCCGGTGGGCAGAAGCTGTACGGTGTCCTCCCGCAGCTCTGTGATCTGATAGGCGTCATCCTCGATATACACGGTATCGCCCACGGCATAGACCGGGGCGGCTGGGTCATAGGAGGTTCTTTGCGGAATTGGGCGGCGAACTGCGTCATATTCCTCATCGGAAATGGAAACTTTGGAAGTCTGCTCTGTCTCGGCATCTGCGATCTGCTCTACATCCGACACCACCTGTTGGATAAATGGGTCATTGTCCAGTTTTTCCGGATCTGCCACCTGTCCGTTGACGATCCCTCTTTCCTCCAGGGCTTCCCGGATGGCGATGGGGTCGATGTTGTCAAAACGGTCCTGTTCTTCTTCGGTATAGAACCGGTCCTCCTGAATCAGCTGGGCAAGCCTGCGCTGTACCTTCGGCCAGGGCAGCTGCGTTTCCTCCGGGCTTCCGGCACGGACAACGAACGGGATGTTGCTGCCACTGTATTCCTGAGCCAGCCATGCAGCGGTATCTTTCTCTCTTGCATGGTCTTTCATATAGCGGACGACAGCGTGTTTACTCTCGATATTGCCGTTCCATGCACAAATGGCAGTATCAATATCTTCCTGAGAAAGAGGGCGCAGAAGTTCATGGAGCTTTGGATAGGTTTCGTCGATCACTTCCCGGTGCAGTCGCTGTCGGAACTCCGGCACATCCGAATAGAGGCGAATCAGCTCCATATCCTTAGAACCAAGAACCGCACGGCGCACAGCGGCATTGCCCTCGATGACAGCATTTTCACGGTCAGAATGCCCACAGGCATTGCGGTATGCGGCATCCTCGGAAATAGCGGCAGTCACCACAGGCTTATACTGCTCAAACTGCTCCCGAAGGATAGGCTTTGGCGTTTCTTCTTCCATCTCCGGCTGCTGGGCTTGAATAGCATCTTCTTCGGCCAGTTCCTGTTCAGACTGGATTTTGTCATACTGCGCCTGTTCCTGTTCGGTAAGATAGCGGTCTTTCTGGACAAGTGAGGTAATGCGCTTAGCAACCTTTTCCCAGTTCAAGTGAACATCCGGGCAGTCCTGCTTTTTATAGTGCAGTCCTTTCCCATCGTGATCTTCGCCGCTGTGTGTTGCGCCGGACAGGGCATGAGAGCGTCCGCCAATGCCATACTCGTCTTTGAGGAATCTCACTTTCTCCTTATCCGTATGGTTTTCCATGAAGAACGCATAGATACGGCCTTTTCCTCCGGCGAAACTGCTTCCGCCGGTCATGGCGGCGTCGATCTCATCCTCGGTAATAAAGTGCTGGACGGTTGGCACTTGGGAAAGCTCTGAAGAAAAGGTCCTGCGGGGCAGGTCAAAGTCCTTCAGGTTCTCCCAGATCTCCCTCGGTCTATGATAGTGAAAACGCAACAGGTCACGGTCCTGCTGATAGGCAGTCCAGAAGGCGGCGTATTCTTCCTTGAGGGTCTGGCGGAAAGCCGGTTCACTCAGCTGCTCCATCAGGCGGCGGGTCTCCTCCGGGAAACCATTGCCTTTGATCTCTGACAGGCAGGACAAATATCCGCCTTTTCTGGCGTCCTCACTGAGATCGTGATACAGATGCCAGAGCTTTTCCGAGAGGAGGGAGCGTTCATAGCCTGCCGCTTCTGCAAGCTCCACATTGGAGGCAAACTGACCACTTTCCAAAAGCTCCCCGATACGCTCTGCGGCACTCTCCCAGGAAATGACCTGGGCAGACCTGTCATAACGGACAGACTTCCCATGTGAAAGATGGATACCATCCTCGGCATACCATGCGCTCACACTGCCAAGGCCATTGCCGCCGTGGTACAGCGTTTTCAGTATCTCGGCAATCTCAGCGGTGGTTTTCTGCTTTTCAAAGGCTGCAACCACACGCTCCCTTTGACGGTCTGTATTGCCGCCCAAACGCAGCACATGGTCGATGTCATTTTGGGTAAAAGAAAAAGCAGAGGATGTATGCGCTACATTCTCTGCTTCATCTATGGATTGGATCTGTTCCGCTTCGGAGAGGAACAGGTTTAGAGTCAGCTGTTGATAAGCTCCGCCATCAGGATCTCCTCGGCCTGAGCTTTGCAGGTGTTCATCAGCCCCACCCACTTCATGGGATCGCTGGCTTTCAGGTCCTCGGTGGCTCCCGCTTCCTTCGCCAGCTGGGGCATCATCTGCTCCAGTCTGCTCTGGGCGGTCTCGTCGATCTCCAGAAGGTGCGGGTACAGCTTCTCGCTCAGCAGCATCTGGTTGTAGAGGATGGGACGGTGTTCCTTCAGGTAGGTTTTCCTCATCCTTCCGTACTTGCCCAAGGGTTTCTCCGGCTGCTGGCTCAGCTTCAGGTCGGGAATCAGATAGTCTCCGTTCTGGATATAGGTCATGGGATTGTTCATCTTGTTTGCTCCTTTCTTGGTTGGCTTCGCGCTCTGCATTTCGGACGGTAACGCCGATCTGCCGCAGCACCTGCTGGTTGATCTGGCTGACCGCTGTTCCCAGCGCTCCGATGGTTGCCGGAGTATTGAAATCAAAGATCGCCATGAAATCTTCGTGGTCGAAGTAGCGTTCCGGCTCCAGTCCACAGCGGGACATCAAAGCGTAAGTGATACTGACGGTGGCTGCTGCCTTGAACTGTACTCCGATGTTAAACTCATCATATTCCTCCAAAAAGGAACCGTCAACGATATAGAAGAAGTCCTGCTGATGCTCCGTCCAGTATTCCTCAGCCAGTTTTCCGGCTACCTCGGTGAGCTGTCCGGCAAGGTCATCACCGGAAACATCATAGGTGCGCTCAAGCATGGCCTGCACCGAATCCAAATGGCTCTCCTCCAGCTGCCACAGCCAGGGAGTGCGGGAATGTTCACGGGTTCCGGTGTCGGAAATATCAAAAACATAGCGCAGGCGGGGCCTGTCCCCGGAATCGTCCACCAGAGCAATTCCCTTGGAGCCGCGCCTTACATACCGGCCCATCTTTTCATTCCACAAATCGTACTCTGCACAGGCGGTGGCGTCCGGACGCTGGGCGTAGATCATCAACTGCTCATGGAACGGGTACTTGTAAAGGCGGGAAGCAGTGGTGAGAAACCCTGCCCATTCCTGCCAGCTCCCCGTGAGCTGCGTTGTTACCTTCTCCGCCATCTGTGCATATAGTTCAGCTTTGGTTGGCATAGTGTTCTGTCCTCCTTTCAGTTTTGGGGGAAAAAGGTGGGGTGGCATATTGCCACCCCATCCCTGCGATTATAGTGTTTACTGGTCAAAATCCGGATACAACTCCAGCTCGGCAAACTCGGCATCACTCATGGCCTGGAGCTTGCCCAGTGCGCTGTCTGTCAACTCCCGCAGCTCGGTTTCCTCCGGGGCCAGCTCGCCGCGCATCTCACGTAGGCTGTCGATCAGTCCGGTGCGGCTGCCGGTATTGTAAATGCACATCAGGTTCATTTCCTCAAAAGTAAAGTTTCCCATATCAAATCTCCCTTTCCGCACTCTTTTTTGGCGCTATCTTTTTGTGTTCTGCCTTGGGCTGGCTTTTCAGCTGCTCCATGACGGACTTTTTCTTTTCCCGTTCCTCCCGATGGGCAGCGGTAGCCAAATCCATGAGGGAAATGGGCTGACCGTTGCGGGCCTGCTGTTCCAGCTCTGCCACCGTAGGCTCTTTTGCGCCATTGTTGATGATACCGTCGATCATGCCGTAATCGTCCTCCACGGCCATCTCCGCATTTTTCAACGGATTTTCCGGCAGGAATCCGGGGATCTGGGTAAAACCAACACTGTCACAGTAATGACAGGATACCTTACCGTCCTGCTTGATCGCAACGATGTCACTGACACTCATAGAAGGACTGTGAAAATCCGCCGGCTTTTGCAGATTAAACTGCTCATATAGTTTTTCCAGCTGCTCCGGTACCGTGCCAGACTCCCTCAGCGGAGCTGTGTAAATGAGGTCATAATTGCTGCGGTCTATGGAAATGTCATGGGACTTTAACCAATCCAGATTCATAAAGCGCACATTCTGCGGATCGTCACGGCTCACCTGATAGATAGCAAAGCAATCTCTGTTCTGGGATAGAAATGCCTGTTCGCGTTCCTGCTGATGTTCCTGACGCTCCATGACCTTTTCGTGGAACTGAGGGCTTTTCTCCCATTCCTCACGGTCCACGCCAAAAAGACCGCCATGATCCATGATTTCCTGCGGGTCAAACACCATGCTCTCCGTATTGTCCTCATGCAGCACATAAACGGTCAAACCGGCGGCATCCAGTTCCAGCGCCCGTTCTCTGGTAACAGGGAACATCCCATCATAGGAGTAGCCGTATTCCTGCATATCTGGTGTGGAGACCTGCTCATCCGGCATGGGGTATTCATCCAGTGCCTGCTCCTGTGCTTCCGGCAGCTGGGAAGAAGCAGCCATCTGACTGACCTCTGCCTGCATCTGCTGGTAGGCAGCTTCCTGCAAGGTCTCAATCATGGACAACGGTGCGTATTTTACCGAGTCTCTGCCCAAATCGTTGTCATCACAAATCTGGAGAACTGCCTTCATGCGGGAAATCTCTGGCATATCCAGCTGACCACCATCCAGCTCTTTCATGGATGCGGCATCGTAAAGGGTATAGTCCCAGCCGCTGTCACAGGACTGGATATGAAGATAGGTGGCATTGTCGATCAGAAACAAAGCCTCCTGCTGATTGGCGTCCGCCCCCAGCACTTCCATTTCCGGCATTGCCGCAGCCAGTTCCTTTACCGCTTTTTGCACCAGAGGATTATCACGGTAATAGTCGATTGCCTGGATGGTGTCCAGGTCAATGGTCTGGCCGGTCAAAATCGGAAAAGGTCCTTCATAGTCGCTTCCGTCTTTCAGTTCAAAACCAATTCCTTTAATCCCGTTCATTCGCTCTGCTGGAATCTCCTGATAAATGCGGACAGCTTCCTCCAAAGACAGGTTATCGTGGTATTCTCCGAGGTTTGGAAATTCCATGCACTCTGCTACATAGTAAGTCAGATTGCTGGTTGGCTGCTCTATCGGGGCGGTTTCCGGCTCTACCTTTGCATGAGGGTCGATTCCGCGCTCTTTGCAGATTTCCTTATAGTGGCGCTCAATGTCGGAGATCAAAGTGCCGGAGGTTTTGTTGATGGTCTCCAAACTGGCTCTCAACTCTTTCAGTTCCTTGCCCTGACTCCAGCTTGCAATATAGCCAAAGCTGTTTTCTCCTGTCTCGATGCCAAAATATTTGCAGACTGCATAGGAGATGCTTTCAGCCTCCACTTCTTCCGTGTGACGGTTTTTGATTGCCTGTTTTTCTGCGGTTGCATCTTCCTCAACTGCAAGACGCCATTCAAACTGATTTTCGTCCACATAACGCCAATCCATATCAGAAGCAAACTGTTCGGCTTCTTTTTCTGTGGCAAAATCCAACTTGAAATCATGCTTGGTTCCACCTTCACTCTCCTGCACAACCTTCCATGACGGTAGCATTTCATATTTTTTAGGGTCATGGAGCTTGCTGTGGGCAATCTCGTGTACTGTGGCTGAAACCGTCTGAACCTCACTCATGCCCTGACGAATGGCAATTTTCTGATGATCGGCAGAAAAATAGCCGTCCGTATCGGCGGCCATTGCTTCAAAAGTAATCGGCACCGGTGCGCTGCGGCGCAGGGCCTCCATGAATGCCTCATAATTTGGCACATTGCCGGAAAGGGAGGAAGCAAGCTCCGGCAAAGGTTTCCCGTCGGTCTGACTCACATCAAAGACCTTGACAGGGCGAAACATGGGAATCTCGATTTCTTTTTCCTCTGTGACGATCTTTCCGTCTTTATCCAGAATCGGAGCCTTGGTATCTGGGTCCAGCTTCTGCTCCTCGATTTTCTTCTTATACGGTGTGGGAGCGATGATGGTAATGCCATGCTCGCCCTTTTTTACATGACGCTCAAACTGGTCTTTCCACTTATTGTATCCGGCTACCAATGTGGCGTCCGGCTTCTGCATATAGATGAGCATGGTGTTGTTTACCGAATAGCGGTGGAAGCGGGACATGACGGACAGATAGCGCATATACTTTTCGCTCTCAAACAGTTCTTTGATGCCCTGCTCGATGCCATCTGTGATTTCCCTTAGCCGTTCTCGGTTGGTGGGTTTATTCTCAGCCATGATTTTCAATCTCCTTTCCAAGTGTGTGATTTCTGCTGTGTGTTCTGCAATCCATGCCTTTTGTTCTTCTTCACTTTCATAAAGAAAAAGGTCCAGCAGGTACTCTACATAGGCTTTCTTCTGGATTGCTTCCACAAAGCGGAGGTGCGGTTCTTCCTCCGGTGTTTTGGGAGAACGGTCGGCTTCCCATTTTTTCAGCAGATAGTAGTAATCGGACAGTACGCGGTAACAGCGCTGTCGATCCTCCCGAAACTTCTGTGCCTCGGTTTTTTGCCGGACATATCTCCTGCGGGGCGGGGCCTGACTGTCATAGATCAGGCCAAAGTCCTGTGCCAGTTTCTCCGCCGCTTCTTTTGGGGAGAGGTTAAAGAGCTTTGCGGTAAAGTCGATCACATCCCCATCTTCACCACAGCCAAAGCAGTGGAACCGCTGGTCTACCTTCATGCTGGGGTTCTTATCATCGTGAAAGGGACAGCAGGCCATGCCAGTTCGACTGACTTTTATCCCGTAAAACTCTGCCGCTTCTCTGGTGCTGACCGACTGCTTGACCGCTTCAAATACATTCTCTGCCATGTGCCTTTAACTGCCGGACTTTTTCACAGGAGGCTGGTATCCGGCGGCTTTTGCTCGCTCACTGGCAGCTTTGCGGCGCTCGGCGCTGTATGGCTCCCGGACTGATACACACCGCTTGGGGACGGTAAAGTTATGGGCGTCCTTTCGGGTGATCTGGTCGGGGTGCTTTTTTGCCAGCAGTTCCAGCTTCTCCATCAGACGGGGATCGTGGGTGTAGACCTCAGCCATTGGCTCTGCCTGGTTATAAAGGAGAATGGTTTCCCGTTCCACTAAAGAGAGCTTCATCGGCTGCCTCCTTTCCGCTGGTCAAATTCCAGCTTGAAGTTGGCATACTGTCCATCGTCCTCCAAAACCACAGTGGCATCGTAGGTCTTGCCGGTTTTCTCCGAATATAACCCCGTCACACGGACACGGCCATCGTTCAGCAGCGCAGACACCACAGCCTTGGTCGGCTGTTTTTTCTTGGCAGCCCACCATTTGTTGTTTTTCCAGATTGCAAATCTGCAAGAATCATTCTGACAGAAGAAGCCTTTTTGCAGTTCTGCAACTCCCCCACCGCAGCGAGGGCATTTGCCCACCACCTCGTGGGGCGGAGTGAACAGGTACTCAGTTCCCTTGATGACCTGATAAGTCCCCACCAGATCTTTCAGCATGGTGCTGATCCCGTCCAGAAACTCCTCTGGGGCAAGCTGCCCGCGCTCGATCTCTCCCAGGCGGTACTCCCACTCGGCAGTCAGAAGCGGCGATTGCAGTTGTTCCGGCAGCACCGTGATAAGGGATACTGCATCGTGGGAAGGAAGAAGCTGCACCGTTTTTCTGTTCTTTTTTCGCTCCAGAAAACCGGCAGATACCAGCTTTTCCAAAATACCGGCACGGGTGGCCGGTGTCCCCAGACCTTTTCTCTCAGCATCCTCTGGCATATCATCTTTCCCGGCAGTCTCCATTGCGGACAATAGGGTGTCCTCCGTAAAGTGCTGAGGCGGACTGCTTTTGCCTTCTTTGACGATTGCCGCAGAAACCGAAAGTGTCTGTCCTTCGGTCAGCTCCGGCAGGGCTTTCTCTACGCCCTCTTTTTTCGGCTCTGTATCCTTCATTTTGGCACGATAAGCGTCCTCCAGTGCTTTCCATCCGGGGTGCTTCACTGTTTTTCCTTTTGTGGTAAACTCCCCACCGGCACACGCTGCAATCACAACAGTTTCCGAATAGATATGGGGCTGGGCTACGGCGCACATCAGACGCAGGGCCACCAGCTCCAGCACCGCTTTTTCTCCCGCAGGAAGGGCAGAAAGGTCTGCATCCTTGAGATTTCTGGTAGGGATTACTGCGTGGTGGTCGGTTACTTTCTTATCGTTGATTACCGTCTGCGGATCACAGGTAATGGCGATTCCTTTGCGAAACGGCATAGCATTGGCAACCAGATTCACCAGCACCGGCAGGCTGTCTGCCATATCGCCAGTCAGATAGCGGCTGTCAGTACGGGGATAGGTGCAGAGCTTTTTTTCATACAGGCTTTGCAGATAGTCCAGGGTCTGCTGGGCTGTAAATCCAAGCAGGCGGTTGGCATCTCTTTGCAGAGTAGTCAGGTCATAGAGGGCAGGCGGCTTTTCGGACTTTTCCTTGCACTCCACCTTTTTGATTGTGACATTTACACCCTGACAGGCTTCTTTCAGCTGCTCAGCAGCAGCCTTATCCGCCATGCGCTCCCCGGATACGGTAAGACCGGGCAGCTCCAGCGCCACGGTATAAAAGGGAATCGGCTTAAAGGTGTCGATCTCAGCTTCTCGCTGAACAATAAGCGCCAGCGTCGGGGACATCACGCGCCCGATGTTGAGGGTTCGGTGATACAGCACGGAAAAAAGCCTTGTCGCATTGATCCCCACCAGCCAGTCGGCCTTGGCACGGCAGAGGGCAGCATCCCGAAGTCCGTCATAGTCCGCACCGGGGCGCAGGTTTGCAAAGCCTTCCCTTATGGCGGAGTCCTCCATCGAAGAAATCCAGAGCCTTTTCATCGGCTTCTTGCAACCTGCCAGCTCATAGACGCTACGGAAGATCATCTCGCCCTCGCGTCCGGCATCACAGGCATTTACCACTTCCGTCACATCCGGGGCATTCATCAGCTTTTTGAGAATATCAAACTGCTTTTTCTTATCTTTTCCCACCACCATCTGCCAATGTTCCGGCAGGATAGGCAGATCATCATATCGCCACTTGGCATACTTTGGGTCATAGCTGTCTGCATCCGCAAGACCGGCCAGGTGGCCCACGCACCAGCTGACACGCCAGCCGTTGCCCTCCAGATACCCGTCCTTACGGACGGTTGCGCCGATCACAGCCGCCAAATTCTGGGCAACTGATGGTTTTTCGGCAATTACCAATTTATGTTGAGCCATGATGGTTCCTCCTCTCTTTGAGCCATCGGGACATTTCCCGGTGACAGATACCTACGCAGGGTCTTCCATAATTCCCGCAACCATAGCAGGGGTGGCTGTGGGGCAAAGAAGGAGGACGGGAAGTTTCCTTCCCGCCCTCCGGTCTGCGTGTCATCATGCGTTCATAGGGACTGTCTGTGAAACGGGTCATTTCACACTGTCCTCATCATCTTCTTCTGTGCTGCCCCCGTCAGCGTCCGGCTCGTCCGACTCCTCATCCTCGGTTTCCCATTCCTCGGAATCTTCCTCGCCATAATCATAATCGTCCAGACTGTCATTGCCCTTGGTCTTAGGCTTGTTCTTAACGAGCTTCAAGTAGGCAAATACGCCACCGCCTCCCAGCAGAGCCAGCAAAAGGACTATCGCAGCCGGGTTCAATCCGGCAGGCTTCTCTTTTTCCGGCTCCGATGTTTCTGCCGGAGGTTCCAGTGCTTTGCCCGTACATTTACTCTTATCAGTTGCGCAGACCGGGCAGGCCGTATTGACTGCCCCTGCTTCACATTTTGTTGAACAGCTGCATACCGCAGGCATCTCCTCTTTGGGTTTTCCATCTTCCATCAGCGCCGCAAGGTCTGCATCGTCCACCTGATTTAGAAAGTGAACAGCAGTCTCCTTGTCCTCATTCGCCCTATCAATCAGGATGTAAAAGTAATTTCCAGCTTTGGTCGTAACAGTAATAAGCTGCTTATTGCCTCCAAAATCATCCACCAATGCCGCATTCCCCTCCGGTGTAAGTGCCGGTGCCGGTTCTGTTTCTTCCACAATCACATTGCTGTCATTGGTAGAATCCTCTGCCGGTGCCGCCGGAGCCTGTTCTGACCCCTGTGCGAAAGCAGGGATCGTAAAGCCAAATGCCACAACCATTGTCAGGCAAAGGGCGGAAAGTGTTTTGCAAATTCTTTTATTCTTCATAAGCGGTAACCTCCTGATTATTTGATTCCGACAGTGCTGTATCTCTGCCGTGGTTCATTCCACCGGAAAGCATAGCGTTCAGCTGTGCTGGAGTCATGCGTAACGCACGAACCATCTGAACGATTTCCAGATTCTCTGCCTCCGTTTTCTGTGCTTCCAAGGTCTTGAGCTTTTCCTGATATTCCGCAATCTTCTCACGGGTTTTCTCAATTTCCTGGTCGATACGTTCAATTTTGTTTTTTGCCATAACCGTTCACTCCTTTCCACAAAGTCTGTTACCAGTTCATCAGGCCATAGCCCTTAATGCTTTGATAATTCAGGTCATAACTTTTGATCTTGCAGGCATCGCCGGAATTTCCCTCCACGGTATAAACACGGCTGCCATCCGTACCGATCACGATACCCACATGGTCTGCTGTCCCATCCAAATCCCAATCAAAGAAAATTGCATCTCCGGGAGCCAGATTGTTATAGCCTCTTGCACCCCATTGTCCATGAGACTGGAACCACGGAACGCCCTGCCACTCGCAGCCTGCAAAGCGCGGCTCACTTTTTCCAGCCTGGTTATAACACCAGGATACAAAGCAGGCGCACCACTCCACGCGGCTGTCAAAGCCATACCAGCTCCAATAAGGATAGCCGCCCACATTGCCGACCTGACGCTTGGCCAGCTCCACCAACTGCGGATTTCCGGGACGGGTTCCATTTACAAACTGTACACCGGTCAAGTCCTCGGAATTGCTCATGTCAGGGGAACCACCGCCAAACAACAGCGGCTTATTGCCCATGGTCTGCCGGTAAACCTGATACATTTCCATCTGCTCCGGGGTCAGTAACTCCGACGCCACAGCGGAAATGGGCTTGCTGGTGAGTTTCACATTCAAAATGTAATACTCATAGGGGACTTCTTCTGAGGTGGTCTCGCCGGTCTCCGGGTCGGTGGAGGTCTCCGTGCGGTAGCGAATCTCCACTTCCTCAGTAAGCGTCAGCTGATACTGTGCTGCAAACACACGCGCCAGCTCTGCCTGAGCGCTCTGCCGGGTGTAACCTTGCAAGACGGCAGACAGAAATGCTGCCAGCTCATGAGGGTCATGGCCGATCATACCAAGGTCATAGCGATACTCGTCATACCCTGGGTGGCTGCTTTCAATGTTGTCGATTTTCTCCTGCAACTGGACTTCTCTGGCTGCATAATCTGCCTCCACTGCCAGCATTTCCGGGTCATCCGACGGATAAGTGGTGCCGGAGAGAACGGAACCGATGCTCTGCGCCATCATGGAGCAGGAGGACATGGTATTCATCAGCATACAGGTAATGAGGAACAAAACCCCTGCCATCAGGAAACCCTTCTTGTGGCGCATGACGAACGCCCCTGCCTGCTGTGCCTTTTCTTTTACCGTCCTTGCGGCTTTTCCGGTTTTGGATGCAGCCTGGGCGGTATTTCCGGCAGTCTGACCGGCGTGTTTGGCGGCGGCATACTGCCTTTTGATGGCCTGCTTTTGCTGCCAGCGGGAAAACGGATTGCTGGCAAACTGGGGATTTTCCTGCAAAGATTTCTGGTACAGAACATTTACATTTGCCTTTTCCAGTTGGCGCTCTGCCTGTGCTGCTTTGCGGTACGGCTTCAGCTTGTGGCTGCGATAGCCCTCCCGCACCAGATAAGCGCCGGTCTCCACCGCCTCCTCGGACTTGTGGGCGCTTTCCACGCCCACATTGTCCTGCTCTGTTTCCCGGATCTCTTTGTGGAGCTTGCCCGCAACCAGATGGACGGGAGCTTCCCTGACTCCTTGAGAAACTTTGGAAGGTGGCTTTTTCTTGTCCTCAAAGGTCAGCTTCGAGGTCTTTTTTCCGGTATCTGGGTCAATGACCGTCTGCCTGACCTTTTTCTTTGGGATATTGGCCTGCGCCTTATCTGCTCTGGCCGCAGCTTTCTCCGCTTTACGGATCGGCTTTTCCAGTGCAGGGTCAGACCGTTCCTCATCAGTAAAGCGCAGACGCGGTTCCTTATTCAAACCATTCTCCCAGCATGAGGGAGGACATCATGTAGTGCAGCTCTGCATAAATGGCCATTCCCACAGGATCGTTGAACATACAGCCGGACAGGAAGGCATAAAACTGTGCCACCACATCGGACAGGATCTTCGCTTCGGTTCCTTCCAGAACCAGACCACCCATACCTTCCTTGGCACGGATGGCGCTCCAGACCTCTGCCAGACGGAGCAGCCCCACCTGACCGGTCTCATTCAGTTCGGCTGCCTGATCTGCCGCCGTGCGGCACTCACTTACCGCATCGGCCATGACTGTAAGCAGCTGGCTGCGCTGGGCATTTACCGCCCTGTCAAAAAACATCAGCGGATTTTTATTCAAAATGTTGGGGTTCATCATCATTCATCCTCCTTCTTTTTCAGTTCCTGGGGTTTGGTTGTCATAATGCGGTAAAGCTCGGTGTTCTTCGGGAAGTGATCCACGAAAGGCAGGATTGTAGAGCCATAAAACAGCAGGCCCTCGCCCTCACCGGAGTGGGTCACATAAGATAATTGGTGTGTGGAAATACCCAGCTGCTTGGCGAGGATCTGACGGTCTCCGCCTGCCTGGTTGAGCATATACACGAAGTCCGAGTTTTCAAAGATGTTCTCTACCTCGCGGCTGCTCAAAAGGTCTTTGACATTCTGGGTGATACCTGTCGGAATACCGCCCCATTTTCTGAATCGCTTCCAGATTTCCACCGTATAGGCGGCGGTCTGCTCCTCCTTCAAAAGCAGGTGCATCTCGTCGATGTAGTAACGGGTGGACTTGTGGGCGGCACGGTTGATGGTAACGCGGTTCCATACCTGATCCTGAACCACCAGCATACCGATTTTTTTAAGCTGCTTGCCCAGTTCCTTGATGTCATAGCAGACAATCCGGTTATCAATATCCACATTGCTCTGATGATTGAACACATTCAACGAACCCGTTACATAGATTTCCAATGCCGTTGCAATGTACTGAGCTTCTTTTTCTTCCTGCTCCCGCAGCAAGTTATAAAGGTCCTCCAAAATCGGCATATTCTCTGGCTTTGGGTCATTGAGGTATTCGTTGTAAACCAGCCGTACACAACGGTCAATAATGGTTTTCTGCACCGGCTGCAAGCCCTCCTTACCGCCCACGATCAGCTCACACAAGCTGAGGATAAAGTCAGACTTGAGTGACAGCGGGCTTTCATCATCCGAATAGTCCAGATTCAGATCCATCGGATTGATATAGTTGGTTGAAGTAGGTGAGATCTTGATGACCTGCCCATGCAGACGCTCAACAAGAGGTGCGTACTCCGCTTCCGGGTCACAGATAATGACATCATCGCTGGTAAGCAAAAAGCAGTTGGCAATTTCTCGTTTTGCGCTGAAGGACTTACCGGAACCCGGCGTACCCAAAATCAAGCCGTTGGGGTTTTTCAGCAGCTTTCTGTCCACCATAATGAGGTTGTTTGACAGAGCATTGATGCCGTAGTACAGGGCTTCTTTCCCGTTCTGGAACAGTTCCTGCGTAGTAAAGGGCACAAAGATAGCTGTGGAACTGGTGGTCAGTCCTCGCTGAATCTCAATCTGATTGAGACCCAGAGGCAGACAGCTCATCAGCCCTTCTTCCTGCTGGAAGTCCAGCCTGGTCAGCTGACAGTTATACTTCTGGGCAATAGAGCCTGCCTGAAAGATGTTGTTGCCAAGCTGACGGGGATTGTCCGCTGTGTTCAGCACCAGAAAGGTCAAAAGGAACATTCTCTCGTTGCGGCTCTGCAAATCCTGCAAGAGTTTTTTCGCTTCACTGCCGTAGGTAGCAAGGTCAGATGGAATGATGTCCATGTCGTATCCGGCACGGACTGCTTTTTTCTGTTCCTCGATCTTGCTGCGGTCCAGGTCGGTAATCTTTCGCTTTACCGTTTTGATGGCTTTCACCTGATCCACCGACTGAATGTGCATACTCACAATGAGCGAACTTTCCATATCCAGAAAATCAGCCAACAGACGGTCATTCAGCTCCGGTGCGAGAATCTGCAAAAAAGAAACAGCCCCGTATTTCTTGCCCATACGGAACTGCTTGCCGGTGCGGAACTCAAAGGAGCTTGGTGCAATAAAATCCTTTGTGGACAGACCGGAAGGAGCCAGCCAGTCCCATTCAAACTGAAACGGGAGTTGTTCATCCATGTGGAATACCGCATGAAGCTGAAAAAGCCTTTCTTTACCGTCCAGCGTTCTGGCAGCTACACCAAGACGCTTGAAGTTATTAAGTATATCTGTCTCAATACGCTCCAGACGGGGCTTGGCGGCTTTTATGCTGTCCGCGTCGATACCAAAGGTCAGGTATTTGGTCTTGATGAGACCGTTGTTACCTCTGGCCAGCTGATTTTGCAGCATTGTGGTGTATTCCTCGCGGATACTGTCAAAGGCGTCCCTCTGGGGCGGGATGGAAATGGAGTTAGCAAAGGTCTCCTCCGATGCCGCAAGGTTCAAAAAAGACAGCTGGAAATGTATCGAGCTATCAAAATAATTGAGGAAATCACACCAACCCTCAAAGATTGCCGTCTTATCTTCGTTTTGGGAGAGCTGATAGTTGATGTCCTGAAACTGGATGGTCTTTGTGTAGTGGCTGTCCGATATGCGGCAGATTCCGTCCGGCCACATCCGTTCATAAGGGATACTGTCCTGCGCAGATTTTCCTTTTTTGTCCGTGCGGTTAGCGCGGGCAATGGCCGCTTCGATCTGCTTCTTATCGGCGCGGGACAGTTTTTTCTTTGTCTTTACCGGCTGCACAGTTTTTTCCTCGGTTTTTCCGAACATCCGATGCAACCATTTTTTTATTGCGGTGAACAATGTCATACACCTCCTTATCGAGCATTTCCTGCCGCTTTAATACGGCATAAAAGTTGTTGGTCTGGTAAGGTCGCTGCTTTGGACGGATTACAGCTACTTTGAGAATGTTGCCCACGATCTTTTCCAGGGGCTGTCCATGCTTTTCGTACATAGCCAGCATAAAGAAGGGCAGCATAACCAGCATCATACACATAGCCGCTACACTGTTTCCGGTAGGTTTTCTGAGCAAAAAGAAAAGCGGTACGCCAATAAGCGCTCCGCCCGTGAAGCAGATAAGCTGCCGCTTGGTCAGATTGAACATGACCTTTGTTTTGACTTTTGTTAAGTCCTTGGGTACGGGTACATAAGCCAATGTGGAAACCTCCTTCCGTTTTAGTGCGCCTGAAAGACTGATTTGGCGAGACTGCCTGTTTTGAACAGCGTAAAACATAGCAGTACGGTATAGCCCACGCAGCTCCAGATTGCCATGATGATGTCATCTTCCAGAGCGATGTTCTGCACCAGCACAGCATAAATTGCCACGCAGACGATAATGAGAAACGCCTGAAAGCCCAGTGCCAGCAGGGATCGGAGGTAATTCTGTCCCATACCGCCCCATTCTTTGCCCATCATTGCAGCCATTGGAACGGGAGCCACCGAAGTTACAAGGTAGATCTCGATCATACGGCCATAAATAACGATAAAGATACAGATATACAACGCCCACATGGTAATGCCAATAAAGAGGGATTGGAACCACAGTCCGAACAGCGGTCCCAAATCCATTTCCATCAGCCTCGGTTCCAGATCGGTCATAACTGAGGAAATGTCAATGGACGCATCCGAATTGATAATCCCTGCCGCCTGCGCCACCACGCTCTGCGCCATATCAAAGACGCCCATCACGATATTCCATGTGTTTGTGACAATGAGGATGGCGGCAGCTGATTTGAACACCCACTTGAAAATCATCCAGGTATCCACATCATGCAGGTTGTTCTTGTCTGCAATCATCTGGATCAGGTCTACGGTCATCACGATAGCCAGGATCACACCTGCAATCGGCACCATGATGGAGTTTGACAGATTCTCAATCATATTGAAAATACTGCCATTCCATCCCTGTGGGGTCTGTCCTACCTGTACGGATATATCCGCGACCTGTTGGTTTACGCTGTCAAACATCCCCGAAAGGTTGCTCATAATACCGCCCACCAGCATTTCTTTCAGCCAATTTGTCAGGGCTTCAAGTAAGAAATCCATACGGTGTCAACCTCCTTTCCGCCGCCCCCGCAGAACTGCGGGAGCGGCAAGGATTTCATGCAGGAACGCTTAGACAGAGAACAGCCCGGAGAGCAGAGGTACAAGAACCATACCAACAACGGCTACACCAGCGCCAGCCATGAGCTGTTTTATCCCTAATTAGGAGTAAAACCTTGCTCGATGGCGGGCGGCGGCGTGTCAAAAAATATATGGAATTGTTTTAGAACCGCCCCGGCGGGAACAGGTCATCCTTTGACCTGTTCCACCTCCGGGATGGGTTTGAGATTGAAGTGAATTTCGATAGAAATGTGTCGTGTCTTATCGCTGTCGATGTGTTCATGGACAACGATTTCTTTAATCAGGCGGTTTAGGGTGGCTGCGTCCAGCTCCGTGATGTCGGCATATTCCTGAATGGCGTCCACCCATTGTTTGGCGTCCATTGCCAGCCGCATTTCATCAGCCAGCTTCTTGCGCCCCTGTGCAACCCGTTCTTTCAACTCGACCTGTTCCTTCTGCGTCTTGTCCAGCATGAGATTGAAGTTGGCTTCGCTGATCCGTCCGGCAACCATGTCCTCATAGAGCCGCATCACCATCTTTTCCAGAACATCAATCCGTTCCTCGTCTTTTGTCAGGGAACGCTCCAACGCTTCCCGCTGGCCTTTCTGCTCGGCTTCGCAGGTGTTGGTCAGTTTCCCGGCAATGGCTTCCCCATCGGTCAGGGCAGCCTTGGCGCACTCCCGGATTTTGTTCAGGACAAGGTGGTAAAGGGTATCGTATTCCACCCGGTGCTGGGTGCAATGGTTCTTGCCGAACGCCCCATAGGTCTTACAGGCGTAAATCTGCTGCGGGTGCTTGGCGTGGGTGGTGCGGATGGTCAGCGACTTGCCGCACTCGCCGCACTTGATAAGCCCGGCAAACAGGCTGGTTTCCCCATCCTGCCGGGGACGCTGGCGGGATTTCAGCTTGTCCTGCACGATGGCAAAACTCTTGCTGTCAATCAACGGTTCGTGCCGTTCCTCCACCACGATCCAGTCCTGCGGCTTCTTCTCCCCAATGGTGCCGATTTTGAAGCGGTAATCCTTCTTTTGGGAAGCTATCGCCCCGGTATAAACGGGATTCATCAGGATGTCCTTTATCACGGAGAAGTCCCACATATACCGCCCGTTTTCCGGGTCTTTCTTTTCCCATTTGGTGCGGACATTGCGGAAGCCCCGTTCCCGGTTCCACCATGTAGGGCAAGGCACTTTCTGTTCTTCCAGCCTGCGCCGGATGAAGTTGGGGCCGTGTCCTTCCAGCGCCCAAAGGAAGATTTGCCGGACAATGGGGGCGGTTTCCTCGTCCACCAGCAGGTGGTTTTTGTCCTCCGGGTCTTTCCGATACCCAAAGGGAGCCACACAGCCGGTAAACTGGCCTTGCTGGGCTTTCAGAAGATATGAGGAATGTACCTTCTTGGAAATATCCTTGCTGTACATCTCATTCAGGATGTTCTTGAACGGCGCAATGTCGTTGTTGTCCCGCATGGTGTCGATACCGTCATTCATGGCGATATAGCGGACGCCGTGACGGGGGAAGAAGTCCTCGATCAGTGTGCCGGTCTGCAAGTAATTTCGACCCAACCTCGATAAATCTTTCGTTATCACAAGATTTATCTGCCTGCGCTCGATGGCTTTTAACATCCGTTTCAGGTCGGGACGCTCCATATTCAGCCCCGTGTAGCCATCGTCCTGATAGACTGCCACAACCTCCCATCCCTGCTTTTCGCAGTATTTTTCCAGCATATCCCGCTGGTTGGCAATACTGGCGCTCTCCCCGTCAAGGTCATCGTCTTTGGAAAGCCTGCAATAGATGGCTGCCCGGAAGCTGCCTGCCAGTATTGCGTCCATGTCTGTATATTCATATCCGTTCATCATAACCGTTTACCCGCACAATCCAGACGGAACACGGTCATGCTGAACCTTGTCTTTATTATACTCTAAATCTTGCTTTTTCACAAGATATTCTTTATCATCTCTCTGGCTGTATTTCTGTGCAATCAGGCTCACGAAAACGTCCGTAGCGTCCAGTTCGCCGTCAAATACCGTTGTGACATGGATTTCAGTTTTGCTTCCGCCTCTGTGAGGGGGAGGAAGGAGAATGTTTCCAGTGTATTCCGTATCACGGAAGGATGATAGAAATCATCGGATGCGGGCAGTTCGTAACCTTCGGGAACAGTACAGGTATAGCGGCGTCCTTCTTTCAGTAATTCGTCAATTGGCTTCTGAATCAGTATCTTTCCGTAGTCCATTATGATACAGTCGTCTACCAGTCGTTCCATATCCTGAATGATATGCGAAGTCAGAAAGACAGTCTTGCCTTCGGAACGTGCATAATCGCGGAGATAGTCTACAAACAGGCGGCGATAACCGGGGTCGAGACCGAGGGAGAAGTCGTCTAATACAAGAAGCTCGGGATTCTGTGCCAGAATCAGTCCGAGTGCTACTTGTGAACGTTGTCCGCAAGACATACGGGAGATGCGCTGTCCGGTAGCTACTTTCAGTTTGTTCATCAGTTCATAATAAGCCTCTTTTTTCCATTGATTGGGGTAAAAGGCTGCGTAGAACTTCTCAATCTGGGTGATGCTCATGAATTGATACTGTACGTGCCCTTCTATCAGCAGCCCGATGTTGCGGCGCAATGCCGGAGCCATCGTCTGTATCTCTTGTCCGAAGATACGGCATTCTCCGGAACGTGGTTTCAGATATCCGCTCAGGATGTTGATGGTCGTGGTCTTGCCCGTACCATT
>ERZ1027247.121-NODE-121-length-48088-cov-17.104199_pt1 | contig 48088 bp, 39 predicted proteins | sample MGYA00519262_ERZ1027247 | MGnify/ENA primary metagenome ERZ1027247 (study PRJEB26926, sample SAMN06164776) | human gut metagenome | biome: ENVO:00009003; feature: ENVO:2100002; material: ENVO:00002003 | host: Homo sapiens | place: USA | collected 2012 ... | reverse complement strand
AAAAGCAAGTTTACTTGCATTTTGCCGAGGCGCCGCCTGTCTAAAACAGGGTTAAAGATAGTGCAAGCCGGGGCGATGCCGGATTTATTTGGAAATGCCCGGGCATCAAAAAAGCCCGTGTCGGGGACACGGGCCTTGAAGTAGCCGGGTGGAGGCTTATTTCTTACGCGTCAGCACGATGTCGGACACACCAAGGTAGTAACGTGCATAGGCCCCCTGCTTGGGATGCCACTGGAACAGCGACGGCGTCCAGGTTTTTCCGGAGATCACGGTCGACCCCACACGCAGTTCGTCGCCAGCGACCGTGACGGGAAGCTCGCATTCGCAATCGGAGAAGCTCTTGTCATCGGCACCGCCGAGTAGGAAAACCGGGCCGAGTTCATCGGTAGTGAACCAGCTCAGGACATTGAACTTGGTTGTAGCTTCGACGACGATCGAACCGTCCTCCAGGAGTTTGAGGAACCACTTGGGGCCGAAGCCTTCGAGCGCACGGGCTACGGAAAAGCCCTCTTCGATCAACTGTTCGTAGGTTCGGGCACTGCCCTCTTTCTCGAAGTCCCCGAGGCCAAGGCAGACGAGATAGTTTTCTTTGCGGTATTTTCGCGAGCCGACCTGTGCCATGATTTCGACATCGAACGTCCACTCCTCGGTCGTGAAGAAAAACCCGCCCGTAGCAGGATCAAATCCCGTAGCGTATTTGACGCTCTGCTTGCCGACCCACTCACCGACGAGGGCGTCGAACTCGGCCGACTGGATCATTCCGGAAGTATCCTCTGCGAGCGTGGTCACCTTGATCTGGGCTGCATCGGATGCGGTGTACTTCGGGTCGGTGGAGAGCGCCTTGACGGTGACCGTATATTCCGTACCCGGATTCAGGCCGCTGAAACGGGCGGAAGTTTCGGACGTGGTCGCTTCAGTGCCGCCATTGAGCGAATAAGCATATACATTTGCATGCTCGACGGCCTGCCAGGTCACGGAGAAAGCGGTCTCCTCGACCGAACTCTGGTCGAGGACGGGTGCGGCGAGCTGCGTCCCGTTGTTATCCCCGTCGTCACCGGAATCGGAATCGCTGCAAGCGGCAAAACCCAGCAACAGGGAAGCACACATTAAAATTCTGCTGATCTTTTTCATTGTTGTTCGTATTTATCGGTTATGAAATTCTTACGTGATCTTTTATTCAGCCTTTTCGGTCTTCTGTGTCGCCTCGATCCAGAAATCGGAGCCGCTCTTACTGATGCCCAACACACAGACCGAATAGGAGGTTCCGGCTGCCAGCCCGGTCTTACGGATGGTCTGCGTTCCGGTATACTCGTCCTTGGTGGGCATCACCTCCTTCTTGAACGCCTCCAGTCCCCCGGCCATTAATACTTGCATGGGCAACGAAGAGGTCTTCAGGACATAGACATAATATTTCTCGATGGCGGCATCGGGCGTACAGACGACATCGAACCCGTCGGAAGCGACATTCTCGAACGTTACCGTCACTTCGCCCGACGCATCGGGAAGGGTCGTGGCAGGAGCCGATACGAGGACGGTCGTGAGCAGGTCGCCCGGGGCGTACCACCCTACTGCGTAGACGACATAGTCGGTTTCGGGTTTCAGCCCGGTGAACTCGAAGGGATGGTCACCCTGTACGAGTTGTGTGGCCAGGTACTCCTCGAAACTAACGCCCGCAATCAGGGCCGAAGCGCTGAGTTTGCGGCGCACCGACCCGATAAATTCCTCCGTCGAAGCGTATTTGTCGAAGTCGGACTTCAGGGCATAACCACAGTAGTAGGTTCGCGTCTTGCTTTTGGGAGATACGGATACGGAAATGCTGTTCATCCCGGTCTCGGCAGCCGAAAGCGTAAAGGGATTCTGTTCCATGGCGGCGGCGACCGTCAGCTCGGCGAATTCGGAATCGAGGAACTGCACCTGTCCGGAAACGGCTTTCACACGCACGGTAGCCGGCATACCGGATTCCAGCCCGGTCACGACTGCCGACAGACCCGTAACGGTCAGCTCCTCGCCGCCATCGACCGTATATACATAGGATGCCGCATCGGGAACGGCTTCCCACACGACCGTCGCGGAATTCTCCGTGGCGTCGCCCGCCGAAAGGACAGGAGCCGCCAGTTGCGTGGCCGGCAGGGTTGTCAGGGTGATTTGGGCGAATTCCGAATCCAGGTACTGCTCCTGCCCCGCGACAGCCTTTACCTTGACAGTATAGCTGCGACCGGGCTCCAGTCCGTCGAAGCGCACCGAAGGCTGTGTTACGGTCGTCTCGGCGCCACCGTCGAGCGTACAGGCGTAAGACACGGCGTTCTCTACGGCGTCCCAGACAACGGCGACCGACACCTGAGTCACGGCATCTTCCGCCAGGACGGGTGCGGCCAAAGCAACGGGATCCACGGGTTTTTCGTCATCCGAGCAACCTGCAAAAGCGGCCCCGAGGACAAAAAAAGCTGAGAAAAGTAGTTTTTTCTTCATAGCTGAAAATGTTTAGAAAAATTTGCTGCAAAAGTTCATTAACCTACTGATTCAAAGCCCATACAGCCCGAAAAAAGATTGCCAGGAAAGGCTGTAAAACGAACAAATCAGTTTTTGTAAATATCGCTACGAATCATCCATAAAGTTCTCATACCACGCCAAAAAGGCGAATAAGGCCGATAATCGGGAAAAACAAGGCGATGAACGGGAATGACACAATGTGATATTTTTTTACTATTTTTGCCTGCAACGTCACCCCTTCTTCACACACACGAAAACACATGGGCTATCTCGAACAGGCTGTGCGTTCACGGTGGGCCGTCCCGATGACGGCTTTCCTGATCCAACTGAGCCAATACTGGAATACGCTGGTAACAGTCACCTGGTGGTCGAAACGGGCGACCGTATCGGTCGTCTGGTTCTGCGTCCTGTGGCTGGCGACCATCCTGCTGCTGGAAATATTCCTGAGCAGGCGGTTCCCCTTCCTGGTGCGGTGCCTGATGGGCACACTCGTCATCACGGGAGTCATCCTCACGGCCATGCTGGTCATCACGCTGCAGTCCGAAAAACCGTGGCTCACGCTGGGCTACGACGAGGTCGGGTATCTGATCATCACCTATACGATATGTCTGCTGATCGGCAGTATCGTACTGATGATCAACAAGGAGCACCGACATGAAAAGGAAATCGAGATGCTCAGGATCGAGAATCTCAGCAGCCAGTACAACGCCATTGCGAACCAGATAAGCCCCCATTTCTTTTTCAATGCACTGAGCAACCTCTCGTCGCTCGTACGCGGCGACAAGAAACAGGAAAGCCTCGAATACATCGGCAACCTGTCGGGGATATTCCGGTACATCATCCGCTTCAAGGAATCGTCACTGACGACCCTGGGCGAGGAGCTGAATTTCATAAATTCGTACAAGCAACTGATGGATGTGCGCTTCGCCAAAAGCTACACCTGCGAGGTCGACATCCCGCAGCAGGCGCTGAACATGCGCATGCCCAGCCTCTCGCTGCTGCCGCTGTTCGAAAATATCGTTAAACACAATATCATCGACAGCGAACACCACATGCGGATCACGATCTCGTTCAACGATAACAATGAACTGGTGATCGCCAACCCGGTCTATCCGAAGCTCACGCCGCCCGAATCGAACGGCATAGGGCTGACCAACCTGAGCAACAGGTACAGGCTGCTGCTGGGTAAGGAAATACGCATCGAGAAAGCCGAGGGGGGGGGTGACGGAGTATTCCGGGTCTTCCTGCCGATGGTCAAGATGAACATAAAGCATACGAGATGAGGGTACTGATCATAGAAGACGAAATGGGGGCCCTCGACGACCTGAGGAGCATCCTCGCGGAATCGGCCCCGGACATCCGGATAGCGGGCACGACGGAGAGTGTCATGCAAAGCGTCGCATGGCTGGAAAAGAACCACGCCCCGGATCTGATTTTCATGGACATCCATCTGTCCGACGGTTCGGCTTTCGAGATATTCAAGCGGACGGCCGTCGAGGCGCCCGTGATCTTCACGACCGCCTACGACGAGTACGCTATCCATGCCTTCAGGGTCAACGCCGTGGACTATCTGCTCAAACCGCTCGCCATCGACGAGGTGAAACGCGCACTGGAAAAATACCGGAAGCTCAGCCGGCCGCAGGTACTCCCGGATATCGAAAAGTTGTATGAAATGATTTCCTGCCAGCGGACGAATTCCCGCAGGAACATCCTGGTGGCCTACAAGGACAAACTGCTGCCGATCCCGACGGAGAAAATCGCCTTTTTCTATTCGACCAAGGAGACGTCGAGGGTATACCTCGCCGATGGCAGCAACTATGCCTACAACAAGACGCTGGAGAGCATCTGCGACGACATGGATCCCCGGGCATTCTGCCGGGTCAACAAACAATACGTCGTCGCCAGGGAGCACATCACAAGCATCGTCGTATGGTCGAACAGCCGCCTGCTGGTTTCGATGGATACCGAGACGCCCGAGCCCGTATTCCTGAGCAAGAACCGGGCTGCGGAGTTCAAAAAATGGATCACGGGATAAGTTCCCGGAAAAACATTACAGGTGTGCGAGGTATCCGTAGCGCACCAGATCCTCCCCGCCGCGGACAAGGTGGGTCTGGCCGTCGGCCAGCACGTAGAGGCGGTCGGCGATATCCGTCACATGGCGGTGCATATGGTCGGTCAGGAGAATGCCTTTCGAGGATTTTTCCTGCCGGATCAGCGCCTTGAGCGTCGACACATGCAGCGGGGCAACCTGCGAAAAAGGTTCGTCGAGCATGACGAATTGCGTCGGACTGCGCAGGATCAGGTAGGATTCCAGAATACGCCGCTCACCGCCCGACAGGGCGCGGAGCTTCGTACCACGCAGTTTGCCGAACAACGGGAACCATGCCAGCAGGTCGTCCCACGGCAACCCGAAATCGCGCAGCACCCGGTCGACGGTCAGCCAGCCCGGGATAAAACCCTGCTGCGCGAGGTAACGCACCTCGTCGGCCCGGAAACGGTCATGCCATACCCCGTCGATGCGCATCGACCGGAAATCCGCCCGCAGCGAACCGCACAGTATCTTCATCAGGCAGCTCTTGCCGCACCCATTGCGGCCGAGCACCGCCGTAACACCGCCCGTTTCGACGGCGAAGTACACTCCCGAAAGGATGCGCCGGTCGCCGAACGACAACTCCACGGAGTCGATCTCGAGGATATGTTTCTCAGAGGGGTTCATAAAGGAAGGCGGCCGTCAGTTTCAATAACACATAACACAGGATAAAGTCCACGCCGCAACTCACGCCCAGCAGTTCGCGGCGCCGCACGCCGAGGTTGCGGTAGTAGAAAAACTCGTCACCGTAACGCTGGACGATCCAGACATAGAGATAAAGCGGATAGACCGCCGCCTTGCCTAACAGGCACCACGGGATGATTGTCGGGCCGTGGTTGGAGACCACCCATGCGAACCCGATACTCACGGCCATGCAAAAAAAGAACATGGCCGAATAATAAAAGCGGAGTATGAGCAGCAATTTCCGGATCATCGCCCAAATATACGAAAAAAGCGGGTGGTTTTAAGACCACCCGTTTTAATTCCCCAATTATACTGCAAGTAGCGAACCGTGTCCTGACTGAACGAAGACAGAGACTTGTAACCTTCATACTTGGGGAAAGCGTTCTGCCCAAAAGCAACATGTACCGAAAAGATTATCGACGAAAACAATATAATCCACCGCATATTAAAAACCATAAAGATACCGTATACCAGAAGCAATAAAAGATCCGAGCGCCTCTTTATAACTATCCTTCCAGGGGACGATCGTCAGCCCGTCCCTTTTCAGGGTCGGGATATAAGGCTGCAAGTCTTCGTATAGCATCGAATATTTGTCGATTTCCGACATGATACTATACACCATAATACTATATTTACTTCCATAACTTCCGGACTCTTTCCAATATTTATATGCTTTTTCATACGGTTGAAACCATAACCGAATATAGCCGACCTCGGCTCGTCCGCCCGGAGTAGTACAACGAATTTCGACATCATAAATCGGGAGTTCGAAAATTGCAAAAAATTCAGATAGCGGAATATCGAGATATGTGTCGGTGACTTGAAGCCCCCAATTATATTGCAAATAACGGACTGTGTCCTGGTTGAATGCAGACCAGGGGCGGTAACCGTCATATTCCTGCGGATAGGGATTCTGGGAATAGGCGTGCAGCCCCGAAACAAGCATCGAAAACAATATAATCCACCGCATAGTTAAAGACCATAATGATATTGGATGGAAGCAACTAAAAAAGATCCGAGAGCCTCTTTATAACTGTCTTTCCAAGGGACTATCGTTATACCGTCCCTTTTTAAGGTTGGGATATAAGGCTGCAAGTCCTCGTATAGCATCGAATATTTGTCGATTTCGGGCAATATTGCATCTATAAGCAAACAATATTTATCCCGTCTTTCGCCATATAAATTACGGCGCATTACCGCTTCGTCATAGAGAAGCAGCCATAACCGAATATAGCCGACCTCGGCTCGTCCGCCCGGAGTAGTGCAACGAATTTCGACATCACGAATTGGAAGTTCAAACACTTTGAAAAATTCAGATAGGCGGGTATCGGTATATGCGTTGCCTGCATTAATTCCCCAATTATATTGCAAGTAGCGAACCGTGTCTTGATTGAACGTAGACCAAGAACGGTAACCGTCATATTCCTGCGGATAGGGATTCTGGGAATAGGCGTGCATGCCCGTGAAAAACAGAACAGCTAACAATAAGAACTTTTTCATAATTATTTACATTTATAGGTTATTACTTGTACCGGAAGCGACGCCGTTTCTTTCTGCGCGGTGGTCTTATGCTGGTGGAAAGAGGTTTCTGTCCCGGACTGAGAAAGTATGGCAATACCCGTATCGTGCTTTTCCAATAAATAGGCAATGGAGTAAAGCCTGGCGTCGTAAGAATCGTATCCCTGATCCAGCAAACATTTTTCCGCTTCCCGATATAGACGTCCAAACCCGAAAAACGCACCCGAATTATAAAATTTACGCACCAATGTTTCGTCATAAATATACAAAACATATACATTTTCTGTAGTCACTACATAAGCACTCCTCATAGAATTACCATATTTTTCATACAATGCAACCAATGAGGTCACGTCCTGTGGAGAACAAGCGGTACCTTTCGGATGGTTGTGAATAAACACCTCATTGGAGGCATTCGGATTCCAAAAAGCCCGTACATTATTTGTCCGGCCATCCGTATGCGGATCCATCAGATACAGGGTTCCGTCCGCCTCGCGGTATCCGGTAGTGCCGTGTTCGACGGAGCTATTGTTAGAAATGGCGCTCAGGAATTCGGAAAATTGCGGAATTCCCGCTATTTCAAAATACAAAGAACTCATCGCAAACGAATTGTCGCCCGCCAGGGGCGCCAGGTCATTGCAATCGACCTCCTTAATGCAGATACACGGGAACTTTCGGCAGACGGGACAGCGCAAATCGGGGACTATCTCCTGATCCGGTAACGGATTGACCAATCCCGGGAGCAGATCACCACCACCGGGATTCAATTTATCCTCGTCTTCTTTGGGAACCTTCGGATCAGTATTCTCCGACGTATCGGTATTGCCATTGACAGTGCCTCCCGTTCCTCCGCCACTGCCGCCAACACCAGCACCACCAGTACCACCAGTACCTCCTGTGCCACCTCCAGAACCGCCAGAACCACTGCCAACACCTCCTGTGCTGCCAATACCGTCTGTGCCGCCAGTTCCTCCGGTATTACCGGAGTTGCCGGCATCATTATTTCCACCGCCGGGAAAACCGCCACCCGAATGATTTACATCCTCGATACCATCGATACACGGGCCGCGCGTACCATCGACATCGACGGTGGCATATCCGACTCCGTCGATATAATCGACGTAATACAGCGTTCCCCGGGAGTCGTAGAAACAGGTTTTACCGCCAAAATCCCAATCGTCCGTCATACGGGTCGGGCCGACGATCCGTCGGTTGATATAGACGCCCGCCAACAGATTCCGCAGCCGCCAGGAGCGTTCGAATTCGGACATCCGGGTATCGCAGATAAAGACGGATGCGAGCAGTGTGCCCTCATAATAGCGGGCGGCAGCCACAACGGCGCCGTCAAGGGTGGTATACAGCTCCAATCCGCAGTAATCGCCGCGATCCTCGCAATTGGCAAACAGGTTGCTCAGATCGCCGTCATAGAACGTCGCATAAATCTCGTCGGGAACGAGATAACGCATATATGTCGAGAGGGAATCCGTCTGCATGGATTTCACGACAAGGAGTTTACCGTAGGCGCGCACCCCGTAAAACGTCTCGTCGGCGCGGCGGCGTTTAATCAGGAATTCGCTTCCGGTCTGCGCAGGAACGTCGACACAGGCGATACGCTTGTTCGACGACTGTTCGGCACCCTCCCAGTCGGGAAGCACATTTTCCACGACAAAAGGGCCCGTCGGCACGGCATCCGACGCACGGGTGACATCCGACGGCAGGTTTTTTTCGAAGAAAGCCCGGGCTTCATCGACAGAAAGTCTGGATGCACGTTGCGGGGAGGAACCGGAAGAAGCCTCGTGCGGTTCCCGTACGCAAGCGAACAATCCGGCAGCAATGACACACACTAAAAAGTAACGGCAACTTTTTTGCATTCGGAGACGAGATTTCAAGGTTAACTAATTCAAGCAGAGAGCCGGATAACGGACGCAACAATCAGAGAACAAAGGATATAATCATAGGCGGGCGGGTTATGGATGGTGTTGTCTAATATACGATAAAAAATCAAGATTTCAAAATAAAAAGCGGAGCGATCGTTTTGTCGCTCCGCTTCATGATCCGAGGCCGGGACGTTACAGCGCCAGCGGCTCGCAGGGAATCCCCCAGGCTTCGGCAACGGGCCGGTAGACCACTTTGCCCTGCACGATGTTGAGCCCCAGTTCCAGTTCGCGGTTTTCCTTGCAGGCGCGGCGCCAGCCCTTGTCGGCGAGTTGAACGACGTAGGGAAGCGTAGCGTTGGTGAGCGCAAGCGTCGAGGAATAAGGCACGGCGCCGGGAATATTGGCCACGCAGTAGTGCAGGATGCCGTCGACATAGTAGACGGGGTCTTCGTGCGTCGTGGGACGCGAGGTTTCGAAGCAGCCGCCCTGGTCGATGGCCACGTCGACCATCACCGAGCCGGGCTCCATCTCCCGGAGCATGTCGCGTGTGACGAGCTTCGGAGCCTTGGCGCCGGGGATCAGCACCGAGCCGATCACCAGGTCGGCATGTTTAAGCTCTTCGCGGATGTTGTATTCCGAAGACATGAGGGTCTTGACGTTCTTGGGCATCACGTCGGCCAGGTAGGTGAGGCGCTGCAACGAAATGTCGCAGATCGTCACGTCGGCACCCGTCCCCGCGGCTGTCCGCGCGGCTGCCGTACCGACCACACCGGCGCCGATGACGAAGACCCTGGCAGGCTTCACCCCCGGGACGCCGCCCAGCAGCTTGCCTTTGCCGCCGCGGGGTTTTTCGAGGAAATAGCGCCCTTCCTGCGTGGACATACGGCCTGCGACCTCGGACATCGGGATCAGCAGCGGCAGCGAGCGGTCGGCACGTTCGACGGTCTCATAGGCGCAGCATACCGCCCCGCTGTCGATCATGGCGCGGGTAAGGGGTTCGCTGCTGGCGAAATGGAAGAACGTGAAGACCAGCTGGTCTTTGCGGATCAGCTTGTACTCGGGGGCGATGGGCTCCTTGACTTTGACGATCATTTCGGCACGGGCATAGACATCCCCGATCGTGGGAAGTATCTCGGCCCCTACCGCCGTATAGGCATCATCGGCAAAACCGCTGTTCACACCGGCCGTAGCCTGCACATAAACCGTGTGGCCCCGTTTGACGAGCTCCTGGGCGCCTGCGGGGGTAAGGGCAACGCGATTCTCGTTGTTCTTGATCTCTTTGGGAATACCGATAATCATAAGGCTTGAAGTTTTTTAGGTTTTTTGCCTTTTAATTTACGGATTTTATCCGGAACAGCAAAATATTCCGGCGATTTTTCACTTCCGGGTCAAAATTTATAAGAGATCGTAAGATAGAACGAACGCGGATAAGCATAGGTATAGCGCGTGGCGTGGGGTGCGAAATAGAGGGCGTCGCCCGAACGGATACGCCGGACGCGCAGCGACTCGTAACCGCTGTAAACCGTATCGGCATCGCCCAGCAGGTTGCGCAGCATGAGCGAAGCGGTCAGCCGCGAACGGCCGAAATAGAAGGATTTGAAAAGCGAGGCGTCGAACGTGAAGGCGTCGCCGAGGCGCTCCTGGTGCGTGAAGGCATCGAACATCTCCCGCGTGATGCCGCCCTGCCGCGCGATGCGTGCCGTACGGCGCAGGGGCACAGGCTCGACGTAACGCAGCCCCGCATATCCCGCCGAGGCGCGGAAACCCCATCCCCGGGGGCCGAAATATGAGAGTTCGGCGCAAGCCGTAAGCTGGGGTGCGGCACCGAGCGTACAACCGCCCATGTGGCTTTCGGCACGGGTGTCGACGGCCGAATTGTCGACGTCGGAGATGACCGTGACGCGCGGGTTGCGGATATATTTGTACCGCCCGCCCGAAGCGGCGAGCGAAAGGCTCCAGCGGTATGCCAGGCGGAGGTCGGCAGCGGCCTCCACGCCGCAGGCCATGCGTCCGATGCCCGTAACGGCCATGTCGCTGTAAACACCCGCCATGTCGTCGTAATAACGGCGGGACTGGATGCCGTCGAGCGTGGCGACGGCGAAGGCCGTAATGCGGAGCGAAAGCCGTTCGCCGGTACGGGTGAAATTGAGCTCGGCGGCGTAGAAACGCCCGGCAGCGGGGTCGTCGACCGTACGGTTGTTATACAACGGCTGGTAGAACAGGTCGGCGGCATCGGGCACCGCAGCCCCGGCTGCGGCCGATGCTTCGAGGTAGCTGCGGGGCGAGAAAGCCCACCCCACCAGTGCCTTGACCGTATAGGGCGTAAACCCCATCCGCCGCGAGCGCCCGAGGGACTGTGTCCCGGGGAAGAGCTCTTTCTCATAATACCCGCGGCGCAGCACGACGGCATCGCCCAGCGCGAGGGCGACGTCGGCACGAAGGCGGTCGGAACGGTACTCGGCCGACAGGCGGACGGTGGCCTCGCGCGTCGAGAGCGCATAGTCGTAGCCGAAACGGTCGCCCTCGCGGACGGTGCGGCCGGGATGGCGCAGGTCGTTTTGCAGGAGGTTGCCGTAGGTGTCGTCGTCCACGAGGTACTGGTCGATGTCGGTGATATGATCCGCCCCCAGCAGGTCGCGCATCTGTTTGTAGCTGCGCGTGCGGGCATGGCGGTAGGAAAAGCCGTAGCGGAGCGTCAGCCGCTCGTCCGGCGCGGTCGTAAAGAGGGCGTCGAAACCGAGGTTGCGGATACGTTCGGCGCGGTCTTCGAGCGTATAGACGGCATGTCCGCCCGCCATGCGGTTGCGGGCGATCAACTCGTCCCAGCAAACCTGCGTATAGCGCGCGTCGTTCGACCGCCATGCCAGTTCGGTTTCCCGGTCGCCCGTATAGCCAGGCAGGTAACGGTAATTGTCGGGCATGGGCGTACGGGCGTCGTACCACCCCAGGGCGCTGTATTTCCGCACCCCGTATTCGGCCCCGGCAGCCATGTCGAGCCAGGTCGCGGGCGACAGCCGCACGCAGTACGTAGCGGCGGCCAGCGGCACGAACTCGCGCCGCACGCGCGAATTGCGGACTTTGCCGTCCTGGAAACCCCAGGCCGGATTGTAGAGGTTGTCGCCCGTAAGGCGGAAAGCCTCTTCGACCGAAGAAAGGCGTGTGCCCCGTACCGACGGCGGGACAATGAGGAGGAATCCCAGCGTATGGCCCTCGCCCAAATGCCTGGCGGCACGGAATCCCGCCGTCAGGGCATTCGTGAAGACGCCTTCGACGTGCATGTCGCGCCCCGTGCGGGCCTCGACGGCGGCAGCAACATCCCAGCCCCGTCCCGCAGGCCGCGCATAGGCGAGTTTCGCCCCGGCCAGGTAGTTGCGGTCGGTGAAACTGACGGAGGCATGGCAGGAGGGTTCGGCCAGCGCCCCGGGGAACCGGAAGGTACGCACGCCGCCGGCACCGCCGATGGCCTCGGGCAATGCCGCGATCCCGGCACGGCGCTCTTCCCGAGCCCCGAGCAGCCGCAGCGAACCGAAATAGCGGGACGAAATCCCCAACCCGGAAAAGGAGGCCGCCTCCGAGGAGTAATGCTGCCCGCGGCGGCCGAGCGCGATGTAGGGCAGATTGAAGGCCGAAATGCTGCCGTAGAGGTCGGGCATGGTCTGGATTGCCCGGTAGAAAAGCGAGGAGTCGGTAAGCACGATGGGCGTACGCTGCTCATAACCCGTGCCATAGGGATAGTATTCGTCATCGGGGAGCTGGGCCGCAGCTCCGCACACGACGAACAGGAAAACCACGGTAAGAGCGTATTTGCGGAGCATGCACAGGGACTTTTCAGAATACAAATATAACTATTTTAACCATGTTTTAATATCAACATTAAAAACTGCCGGAGTACGCCGGCTGCAACGGTTATAACGGCCGAACATTTTTTACATTTTCCGGAAACATTCAATCTACTGATTTACATGACATTAATCCGAATTACACACGGGGGGGGGCGAATGCCGTCCGCAAATTTGGAAAATCGGAAAACAAGCCCCATATTTGTGAAACCTCAAAGTGTCCTGACATGCAAAAAGCCCTCGCTCTCCTGCTGTCGGCAGTCATGCTGCTGTGTCTGCATCCGGCTGCCGCGCAACAACCCAACACCCTGACCGGGACGGTCACCGATTCGGCTTCCGGCAAAGCCGTCGGCTATGCCACCGTCTCGCTCCAGCGCGACTCGGCCACGGTCGTGAACGCCGTAGCCGCCGATACCGACGGCCGCTTCTCGCTCAAAGCCCCCGAAACGGGCGACTACCAGCTCTGCATCACGATGGTAGGCTACACGCCCTACAAACAGGCCGTGGAAGTGCCCGCATCGGGCAAGGCGCTCGGCAAGATCGCCATCACGCAGGGCGTCGAGGTCGGCGACGTGGTGATCGAAGTCCAGAAACCGCTCGTAATGGCCGACGCCGAGAAGACCACCTACTCGGTCGAGGACGACCCGCAGGCTTCGACGAGCACACTCGACGAAATCATCCGCAAGGTTCCGCAACTCTCGCTCGACGGCGACGGCAACGTCCTGCTCAACGGACAGAGCAATTACAAGATATTGCTCAACGGGCGCAATTCGGCAACGATGAGCAACAATTTCAAGGACGTGATCCAGAGCATGCCCGCCTCGCAGATCAGCCGCATAGAGGTCATCACCAACCCCTCGACCAAGTACGAAGCCGAAGGCGTGGGCGGCATCATCAACCTCATCACCCAACGCAAGAAGCAGTTCCACGGATACAACGGCAGCGTCGGCGCGAGCGTCACGGTGTTGGAGAACCCGGCCTACAACGGCAACGCCAGCCTCTCGATCCAGGCCGGGAAGTTCGCGGCGAGCATCATGGGCTATGCAGGCTACTACGACGGGGGCCGTACCCCCTCGGAATCGGAGTCGTGGCAGGAAAATTACGACTCGGAGAACCGCTACAACCGCAGTTACTCCGAAAACAAGGGCAGCTCGCGTTACGGCAACGTCGGACTGGACATGAGCTACCAGCCCGACACGCTCAACCTGATCACGCTCAACGGGTGGCTGTGGCTCGGCCGCAGCCGCTACAAATCGCTGGGCACGAACGCGATCCTCGACCCCGAGATGAACCCGCTGCTGGAATACGGCAGCCGCAGCATCCAGAAATGGAACTACATGGGCGGCAGCGTCTCGCTCAATTACGAACACACCTTCGGCAAGGAGGGGCATACGCTGACCATATCGGATGAAGTCGAGATCGACCCGGACAAAGGCCATACAGACCGGATATACAACGACGGATACAATTACAGGGCGTTGCAGGATGCGGACAACCGCATGACGGGCAACACCGTGCAGGTAGACTACGCCAACCCGCTGTCGGAGCACCACAAGATCGAGGCGGGGCTGAAACACATCTACCGCAACAGCACCTCCGACACCGACAACAAGCAGAGCGACGAATACGGCACATTCCCGATTGAAAAAATAAAATTCACGGGCATGGATTACCGCCAGCACGTGCTGGGCATCTACACCGGATACGGATTCACCTACACCAAATGGTCGGGACGCCTCGGGGCGCGCATGGAACGGACATGGAACGACGCCGACGTGGAGGAGACCGCCAAAGGCACCTACTCGTTTTCGAACCGCCAGTTCAACGTGGTGCCCTTCCTGAGCCTGACATTCATCCCCAAGGTGAGCCACAACATTTCGCTCTCCTACACGCAGCGGCTCCAGCGCCCGGGCATTTACATGCTTTCGCCGGCCGAGGACGACACCGACCCCACGCGGCTGTCGTACGGCAACCCGGGACTGGAAGCGGCCGTATACCACACGATCAACCTCCAGTACGGCCACTATGCCGCAAAATGGAGCATGACCTTCGCACTCAACACGTTCCTGTCGAACAACAACATGTCGTCGTACTCCTTCTCGGACGGGGACGGCATCACGAACACCACCTACAGCAACGACGTCCGTTCGCGCAGCTACGGATTCAACGGTTCGTTCTCGTACCGCCCGTCGGAGAAGGTCAACCTCTCGCTGAGCTACAACGGCAGGTATTCGCAGAACGATTTCGACGCCATGGACATCCACACCGACCAGTTCACGTTCAGCCAGAACCTCAACCTCGACTTCGCACTCTGGAAGGAGGCGCGGCTTATGCTGGGTGAGAATTATTCGACGGGGTATGCGTGGCTCGGCGGCAAATCGGAAAGCTACTACTACTATTACATGGGCATCAAACAGCAGTTCCTCAAGAAGAAGCTCGACCTGAGCATCATGTGCAACAACCCCTTCGAGAAATACCGCAGGAACAGGAACACCTCGGACACGCCGACCTTCGGCGGCTGGAGCGAATACAGGTATGCGTGCCGCAGCCTCTATTTCCGCGTCAGCTACCGCTTCGGCAAACAGAACGTCGGGGTGAAACGCACTGCCAAGTCGATCCGCAACGACGACATGAGCAGCGGCGCACAGGGCGGTGGCGGCGGAAGCACCGGCGGCGCACAGGGCGGAGGAGGGATGTAATCCCCCGCCGGCGATCCTGCCCGATACGCCGGACGCCGGCATCACCGCGTGGGCCATCATCGCAGGAGTCATCGCGGAAATCATCGCGGCATTTACGCGACCGTCTTTCCCCTGCTGCAAGGGACGACGCATACGGCTTCCGGGCGCGGCATCCATATCGACGAAAAGGGACTGCCGCACAAGCAGCCGGAAACAAAAGTCACCCCTGCCGGAGTTTGTTCCGGCAGGGGTGAAATCGTAAAATCGGACTTACCGGACAGCCCCTCTTTTATTTGCAGCCTGCCGTACAGCGCCCTGGCGGGAACACCCGGAGCGGTCATCGGTTACCCGATCCATGCGGATGGGGCCCGGATCATCGACCGCACGGATTTCATAGCCCGGCAAAAATATGAATAAAATGATTGTTTTACTCATATTTTTTAATTACATTGTGAACAATATAAAACACATGCTTCACAATCCTTTCATTAATCCTTTAAAATTTACCGCCATGAAAAAACTTTTTTTACTCCGGAAAAGCCTGTTCATAGCTTTTGCGGCAACGACCTGCGGACTCTTTTCTATAATAGGATGTGCAGCGCAAAAACCGGCAGCCGGACGGCAAGGCGAAGCGGCCGGAGGGGAGATCCGCCACGCACAAGCGTCGAAGGCACTGGAAGAGGGGCGGTTCGTGATCGAGGCGAATGAATTTTACCTCCCGGAGGACAAATCCCCGGTCAAGTCATCCACGGGCAACTACATATCCATGGAGGGCAAACGGGGCGTTATCAGTTTCACCCCCGACCTCTTCCCGAAAACACCGCTGGGCAACCTGACCATAACGGACGACTCGGCGGAAATAACGCTGGAAAAGCGGAAAAAGAACGGAGACATGCAGTTCTGCATGAGAATGACCGGGCCGGCGAATTCCCAGGACAGGAAGGTAATAATAACGCTGTACAAGGACACGGACAAATGCCATGTACAGGTTTCGAACGAACTTCTGGCATATCCCGTGGTCAAGTTCACGGGAGTGGTAAGGCCAGCGGGAGAATAACCGCGTCACCACCCGCAACGGCAACGGCCCCGCAAAGACGGGGCCGTTATCGTGAACCGTGCATCCGGAAACCGTGCATCCGTGGCGGGATTTGCCGCGTTCGCGGGCGGGTCAGACGGTCTTGAGCACTTCGAGGAGCAACTCCCAGAACTTGGGAACCGTGGCGATTTCGAGCCTTTCGTCGGGCGAATGCACGCCGCGCAACGTCGGGCCGAAGGAAACCATCTCCAGTTCGGGGTATTTCTCGAGGAACAGGCCGCATTCCAATCCGGCATGGATCGCACGCACCTTGGGCTCCGCACCGAACAGGCGTTCGTAGGCGCCGACGGTCTTTTCGAGCAGTACGGACTGCGGGTTGGGCGCCCAGCCCGGATAACCGTCGGAATGGGCGACGTCGGCACCGGCCAGGGCGAATACCGATTCGACCATCTGCATGACATAGGTCTTGGCGCTCTCGACCGACGACCGCTGCGACGAGGTGACGACGATGCGGTCGTCGCCCTCGAATTTCACCGAAGCGAGGTTGGTCGAGGTCTCGACCAGCCCCGGCATGGCGAACGACATGGCGATCACGCCGTTGGGAACGCCCACCAGCGAGTAGACCAGCCCGAACTGCGTCCGGGCATCGAGCACCTGGTCGACCTCGGGCATCTCGTTGAGCGTAATCTTGAAATTGGGCTCGCGGAAACGGAATTCGGCTTTCAGGTCGGCGGCAAAGAGGTCGTAGCGTTTGACGAACTCGGACTTGAACCGTGTCGGGACGCCGAAGATGGCGTACGCCTCGCGCGGGATCGCATTGCGCAGGTTGCCGCCGTTGAAATAGCTCAGCTTCAGTTCGAACGACTGCATGCCGTCCCACAAGAGGCGTGCGACGGTCTTGTTGGAATTGACGCGTCCCTTGTCGATGTCATCGCCCGAGTGCCCGCCCTGCAGGTCGGAGACGTCGACGCGGAAGAAGGAGTAGTTCTTCGGCGCCTCCTCCATCGCATACCGGAACGTGGCGATGGTGTCGATGCCGCCGGCACAGCCGATGAAGATCTCGCCCTCGTCCTCCGAGTCGAGGTTGATGAGGTATTTGCCCGTGAGCATCTCCTCGCCCAGTTCGAAAGCCCCCGTAAGGCCGGTCTCCTCGTCGACCGTAAAAAGCGCCTCGACGGGCCCGTGCTGCACCGCGGGGTCGATCATGACGGCCAGTGCGGCAGCCATGCCGATGCCGCAGTCGGCACCCAGCGTCGTACCTTCGGCCCTGACCCACCCGCCGTCGATGTGCGTGCGGATCGGGTCGTTGTCGAAATCGAACTCCACGTCGGAGTTCTTCTCGCAGACCATGTCCATGTGGGACTGGAGGATAACCGCCGGGCGCTCCTCGAAGCCCGGCGTAGCGGGTTTGCGCATCACCACGTTGCCGATGGCATCCTTCTTATACTCGATGTTGTGCTTCCGGGCGAAATCGACCAGGAATTCGATGATCTTGCCCTCCTTCTTCGAGGGGCGCGGAACCTGTGTGATGGCATCGAACTGCTCCCACACGATCCGGGGTTCAAGGTTTACTATTTCAGACATAATCTCCTAATATAATTTACAGGCACATCGTCGGGTTGCCGCCGGCTGTAACACCGGGCGCACGCCCCTCGATTTCCGCCCATTCCATGACAATATTTACAACGGCAGAAAGACGCTTCGAAGATGGGGCATCTGCAAGAATTCTTCCGGCCGAAGATTTTCAAATACAAATATAACAAAAACAGCGTAATTCACGGTATCCCGCGTCCGGTTTTTTGCATTTCCGGCTGGCTGTGACGGCCGAAATTTGCTTTTGCACTCCGCTTCCACTATCTTTACGGGAAAATACGGAACTCTATGACGGATTTCAGGATAGGACACGGATACGACGTACACGCGCTGGCCGACGGGCTGCCCCTGGTGCTGGGCGGGATCGAAATTCCGCACACGAAAGGATTCGTGGCGCATTCGGACGGCGACGTGGCGATACACGCCGTATGCGACGCACTGCTGGGCGCCGCAGCGCTGGGCGACATCGGGATGCACTTCCCCGACACGTCGGACGACTTCAAGGGCATCGACTCGAAAATACTGCTCCGAAGGGTTGCGGCGCTGCTGCGCGAAAAAGGATATGAGATCGGGAATGTCGATTGTACGATCCGGATGCAACGGCCCAAATTGCGGCCGCATATCGACGCCATGCGCACCGCGATGGCCGGTGCAATGGGCGTAGGCGATGACCGGGTATCGGTCAAAGCTACGACCACAGAGCATCTCGGTTTCGAGGGGCGCGAAGAGGGGGTTTCCGTCTCCGCCGTGGCACTGATATACAAAATGCAGGCCAAACCGGGATCGGAGAGCCAAGGTTTTTCCGATCCGCAGGCAGCCCGTTAAACCGACAACCCGGAGTTAAGATGAGAAAAGAACTGATGACCCTGGCCTGCGTACTGGCCGCAGCCGGGAGTGCGGCACAGAATGCCGACGAATTCCGCAACCCGCCCGCAGCGTACCGCCCCGTGCCGCTCTGGTTCTGGAACAACACCCCGATCGAACGGACGGAGGCCGCGGAACAATTCCGCACTTTCACGCAACGCGACGGGTACGGCGGATGCGCCATCCTCCCGTTCGGCGGGCATTTCGCACCGGAATACCTCTCGGACGAGTATTTCGCACTTTACGGGGAAATCGTCCGCGAAGCCCGCGAGGCGGGGCTCGTCCTGTCGCTCTACGACGAGTACGGGTTCCCGAGCGGCAGCATGGGCGCCATCAACGGCGACGGCACGCCGCGCTTCATGCAGCGTCATCCGGAGGCGACGATAAAACGGCTCGACAAATTCGAATACCCGCTGGCGGCAGGCACGGAGTGCGACATAGAACTGCCGCGCGATGGGCGCCTGATGGCGCTCGTGGCGATGGACAGCCTCACGCGGGAGGTACGCCCCCTGTCCGGACGCATTTCCGGCGGGCGCATACGCTGGACACCGCCCCAGGGAGCATGGAAACTGCTCTGCTTCGTGTGCGTAAAGGACGGCGACCCGAATGTGGACTACCTCGACCCGGATGCAGTACAGCTCTTCGTGGAGGATACCCACCAGCGTTATTACGACCGGTTCCCGGAGGCGTTCGGAGAGGTCATCACCGAAACATTCTGCGACGAACCGACGCTCTACCGGGCACAGGGACGCATCTGGACGGAGCGTTTCAACGAGCGTTTCGAAGCCGCACACGGGTTTTCGCCCGAAGCGCTCTACCCCGCCCTGTGGTACGACACAGGCCCCGGGACTGCCGCCGCTCGCAACTACCTGTTCGGGTTCCGGGCGCGGCTCTATGCCGAAGGGTTCATGAAGACGATCCACGACTGGGCGGCAGCGCACGGCATACGCTCCACCGGACACCAGGATCAGGAGGAGGTGCTCAACCCCGTAAGCGTCGCGGGCGACCTGATGCTCTGCGGCAAGTACATGGACGTGCCCGGCATCGACAAGATCGGCGGCGACCGCCCCGCGGAACTTTTCTACAAGGTGGTATCCTCATCGGCGGCCAACTGGGACAAGCGGCTGGTCATGTCGGAAACATTCGGGGCGATGGGCAACATCCCCGTCCGGGAACTCTATACCATCGCAATGGAGCAATATACCAAAGGCATCAACCAGCTTATCCCCCATGCCGTATGGTATAACGACGCAGACGTGACGTTCCTGCCCGAACTCTCCTACCGAAACCCGCTCTATAACGAGGCGCTGCCCGCATTCAACCGCTTCCTCGCCCGGCTGAACTACCTGTTGCAGCCCGAGGGGCGCACGGTGGCGGACATCGCCATGCTCTACCCCATCGAGACGTTGCAGGCGGGGCATTACCTCGACGGCCCGGAGGGTTATTACGCCGGAGGCGTGAAGCTTCCCGGCACGGATTACATCCGCGTGGCGGCGATGCTCAGCGACACGCTCGCACGCGATTTCACCTACCTGCATCCCGAGGTACTGGCGCGTTGCCCCGCAGGCAGGGGGATGCTCCACCTCGACAACAAGGTCAACCACCAGCACTACCGGGTGCTGATCCTGCCCGGCGTGAAATGTATCTCGCCGGAGTGCCTCCGTACCGTGGAACGGTTCCGCCGTGCCGGGGGACGGGTGATCTTCACCACGGCGCTGCCCGAAACATCCACCCGCTTCGAGGTACCGGCAACGCAGGTCGCAGCCCGCGTGCAGGAGATGCTCACGGCACGTAAAAACCCGGCGTTATTCCTGCCCGAACCCGACACGGAATCGCTGCGCAAAGCATTGGAGGCTGATTTCATACCGGACGTCTCGGTTTCCGGTGCTCCCGGCCTGCGTTACATCCACCGGATATGCGGCGGCCGCCATATCTACTATTTCGCCAATATCGACACCGAAACGGCCGAAGCCGGGATCCTGCTACGCGACGCCGTAAAACTGCGCAGTTTCGACCCGCATACGGGCGACAACGCCCCGTTCGCCGCCGAGGTATCGGCGCAGGGGACGCGGCTGCAACTGACGCTTCCGGGAGCCCGGTCGCTGTTCCTCGTATCGGAGTAGCCGCGGGGAAGGCGCAAAAAAGCCCGCAATGCGGGCCTCACGGAAAAGCAGGGCTCGCGGAAACGGGATGGCACCCGCCCAAGCAGGAAGTTAGCCAGGCAGGAAGTGCGCCGAAAGCGGGAGTCACTTCGGAATTCCGGACGGCGGGAACCCGGCGCACGGGAACCATGGAAAACATAAATTACGGCCGGCACCTATGGAGGTGCCGGCCGTTCGGTTTGCCGCCCGCGAAGAAGCCGCCACTCAGTCCAGCCGCTGGAACTTGGGGTCGCCGATCCGTTTGTCCCAGAGCCATCCGACATAGCGCATGACAAGGTCGGGAGCCGCCAGCGTCAGCACCGTTTCGCCTGTGGCGGTCGAAACCTCGAAGCCGGCATGGTAGGCCGTATCGCCGTCGGCAAACCCGAAGGAGATACGCCAGCCCCACGCCAGGCGCTCGGCCCGGTAATCGGACAGGGACGGCGAGTCGAAATTGAGCACGTAGAGATACTGCGTGATGCCGCGCTCGGTCGGCAGGTGCACCCCGACGTGGTCAATGAACATCCCGAAAAAGTAATAATCAGTATAGATACTGCGGATCATGCCGCCCGGCACCTCCTGCATACTGTTGGGGAAAAACAGGTAGTCGCGCGACTGTACCAGCGAGTCGATCTTCTGCGCATAGAGCTTCGCCCGGTAGGCACGGCGTTCGGGCCGCGTCATGCCGCGCGTGGACTCCTCGTAGACGGTCGTATGCTCGACGACCTGCACAGGAGGCTGCTGGACAGGCACCACGGTCGTCTGGGGCACGCTGTCGACGGCGGAAGTGCCCAGCGTGAACTGGGGCTGCGCGGACTGCGCCACAGCACCCGACGCCCCGAAAACAAGGGCGCAGAGGCACAGCATCCGGAGCGCCGCCCGCCCCGCAGGAGCAAAAGCCCCCGCCGGGGCGGGGGCTCGCAGTTCGGGAAGGATTTGCGTTGCGGCATCCCGCCGCGACGGAAAGGACGGGAAGGGGGCGCCGCATCCCGTCCGGCGATACATCCCGGAACTCATGGTCAATAGAGCTGTGAAATGGTGCCCGAGTACTCCACGGGGTTATACCACGGGTTGGTGATGGTCAGGTTGGCACCGCCCGTACGGGAGAAGATCTCGAAGGTGAAGGTATAGGTCGACGCCGAGAAAAGCGAGGTGGAGAAGGTTACCATCCAGCCCTCGTGGGTCTGCTCGGTGGTATAGCCCTGCACGCTGGGAACCGTGTAGTTGATGATGGTCGTGTAATAAGGCGGCACATAGCCCTTGACGTAAGGCAGGCAGATGTCGATCGTGCCGTCCCAGACGCCCACGTTGAAAGCCGGGTTGATGATCTGGCGCATGGGGCCGGCCGGCTGCCGCTGCATGGTCTGGGGGTTGAACTGGAAGTTACGCGAAAGGATGACCGAATCCATCGTTTTCTCAAAATCTGCGATACGTTCCGCACGTCTCTTCTCACGCACCTCGCGGCGTTCTTCCTTGGGCGACAGAATCTTTTTCTGTCCGATCACGGTGGCGCAGACTGCGCACAGCAGCACGCTCACGACGATAATGACTGTTTTTTTCATAGCACATAAAAGGTTTATACGGCCATGAAAAATGCAAATACGGTGCCTAACTGCCTAAAGTCGTGACTAAAGACCCAGTTTTTTCAGAAATTCGCCCGTATAGCTGCGTGGGGAGCAGGCTATATCGTGCGGAGTGCCCGCCGCAACGATCTCACCGCCGGCCGCCCCGCCTTCGGGGCCGATGTCGATGATGTAGTCGGCGACCTTGATCACGTCGAGGTTGTGTTCGATGACGATGACCGTATTGCCGCGGTCGACGAGTTTGTTGAGCACGTCGAGCAGCAGGCGGATGTCCTCGAAATGAAGCCCCGTCGTAGGTTCGTCGAGGATGTAGAGCGTACGCCCCGTATCGCGCTTGGACAGTTCGGAGGAGAGCTTGATACGCTGGCTCTCGCCGCCCGAGAGCGTCGTACAGGGCTGTCCGAGCGTAAGGTAGCCGAGGCCGACCTCCTGGATGGCACGGAGTTTCTGGTGGATGGCAGGGATATTCTCGAAGAACTCCACGGCCATGTTGACCGTCATGTTCAGCACGTCGTCGATATTCTTGCCTTTGTATTTCACTTCGAGCGTCTCGCGGTTGTAACGGTGTCCCCCGCACGCCTTGCAACGCACGTAGACGTCGGGCAGGAAATTCATCTCGATGGTCTGGACGCCCGCGCCGCGGCACTCCTCGCAGCGGCCGCCCTTGACGTTGAACGAGAAGCGCCCCGCCTTGAAGCCGCGGATCTGGGCATCGGGCGTCATTTCGAACAGTTTGCGGATGTCGGAAAAAACGTTCGAATAGGTCGCCGGGTTGCTGCGCGGCGTACGGCCGATGGGCGACTGGTCGACGACGACCAGTTTGTCGATATGTCCGATGCCTTCGACGCTGTCGTATTCGAGCGGCTGCCCGAAGGAGCGGTAGAGCTCCTTCGAAAGGATCGGGCGCAGCGTCTCGTTGACGAGCGTCGACTTGCCGGAACCGCTGACGCCCGTCACGCAGATGAACTTGCCGAGCGGGAATTCGGCCGTGACGTTCTTGAGGTTGTTGCCCCGCGCCCCGCGGATCACGATGCACTGCCCCGTGCCTTTGCGGAGCGTTTCGGGAATCCCGATACGGCGGCGTCCAGTGAGGTAGTCGGCCGTGATGGAATCGGAACGCAGGATGTCGTCGATCGTACCCGCGGCCATGATATGCCCGCCCTTGCGCCCCGCACGGGGGCCGACGTCGACGATGAAGTCGGCGGCACGCATCATGTCCTCGTCGTGTTCGACGACGATCACCGAGTTGCCGGCATCGCGCAACTCCTCCAGGCTGCGGATCAGGCGCCGGTTGTCGCGCTGGTGCAGGCCGATCGAGGGCTCGTCTAGGATATAAAGCACGTTGACCAGCTTCGAGCCGATCTGCGTGGCGAGACGGATACGCTGGCTCTCGCCGCCCGAGAGCGAACGCGACGAACGCGACAGCGACAGGTAGCCCAACCCCACGTCCATCAGGAAGCGCAGGCGCTCGCGGATCTCCTTGACGACCTCCTGTGCGATCTTCCACTCCTTGTCGTCCATATAATCCTCGATGTGCGCCACCCATTCCGAAAATTCGGAGATCGACATGGCCGACACGTCGGCGATGCTCTTGCCGCCGATGCGGAACTGGAGCGCCTCCTTCTTGAGGCGCGAACCGCCGCAGACCGAACATTTGCGGTAGACGAGGAACTGCTCGCGCCATTTCTGGCCGCGTTTGGAGTCCTCGTCTTCGGTACGGCCTATATATTCGGCGACGCCCTCCCACGAGACGAGGTGGTTGCCGCCCGAAGAACTGAACTCCGAAAGGTTGATGGTCAACGGCTCGGAATCGCCATACAACACCGCATTCAGCCCCGGCTCGGGCAGTGACCCGACGGGGTCGTCGAGCGTGAAATCGTAACGCCGCCCCAGCATTTCGAGAATGGCGAAAAGCATGTTGTTGCGGTATTTGCCCAGCGGTTCGACGGCGCCCTCGCGCAGCGAAAGCCCCATGTCGGGAATGATCTTCCCGACGTCGAAGACGGCTTCCTCGCCCAGCCCGTTGCAATGCGGGCAGGCGCCCTGGGGCGAGTTGAACGAAAAGGTATGCGGCGCGGGGTCTTCGAACGCGATGCCCGTCGAGGGGCACATCAGGTGGCGGGAGTAGAAGCGCTGCTGTTCGGTACCGTAGTCGTAGACGGCCATCGTACCCTTGCCCTGGCGCAGAGACTCCCTGAGCGAGGTCATCACCCGGTCGCGGGCCTCCTCGCCGACGACCAGGCGGTCGACCACCAGGTCGATGGTGTGTATCTTGTACCGGTCGAGGCGCATGCCGGCCGAAATCTCGCGGATCTCGCCGTCAATACGGGCATAAATATACCCCTTTTTGGCCAGCGACTCGAACAGTTCGCGGTAATGCCCCTTGCGCCCTTTGACGATGGGAGCCATCAGGGCGATCTTGCGCCCCGTGAAGCCCGTCATGATGAGCCCGGCGATCTGCTCGTCGGTATAATGCACCATCTCCTCGCCCGTGACGGGTGAATAGGCGCGCGACGCGCGCGCGTACAGCAGACGCAGGAAATCGTTGATCTCGGTCACGGTACCCACCGTGGAACGGGGATTTTTGTTGGTGGTCTTCTGCTCGATGGCGACCACGGGGCTCAGGCCCGTAATCTTGTCGACATCGGGACGCTCCATCGTCCCCACGAACTGGCGGGCATAGGTAGAAAGCGTCTCCATATAGCGGCGCTGTCCCTCGGCATAGATCGTGTCGAACGCCAGGGACGACTTACCCGAACCGGAAAGGCCGGTTATGACTACCAGTTTACGGCGCGGGATCTCCAGGTCGACGTTTTTCAGGTTGTGAACCCGGGCTCCCAGTATTTTGATCGTGTCTTCTTTCATCATCGTAGTCAAACGTACCGGAAGCCCCGTTTAGTGTGCGGGCTCTCCGGCGCGAATATCGTACAAAGATAGCGCATACCGGGGGCAATACCAAATTTTTCGGAAATCAGAATTCCAGTTCGAAGCCGTCGGCATCCATCCACGCCGGGAACTCCTCCCTGAAAGCCGCCTGCGCCTCGGAGTCGAATTCGGCGACGAGGGTCTGCTCCCGCTCACCGGCATCGGCCAGCGTGGCGCCACGGAAGTCGACGAGCGCCGAATCGCCCGCATAGGAGGCATCGGGATCCGTGCCCACGCGGTTTACGCCCGCCAGGTAGCACTGGTTTTCGATGGCCCGCGCCCGCAGCAGCGTACGCCACACCTCGCGGCGGTCGTCCGCCCACGAGGCGCTGCACAGGATGGCATCGTAATCGCCCCGGTTGCGGCTCCACACCGGGAAGCGCAGATCATAGCAGATCAGCAGCAGGAACCGGAACCCCATATATTCCACCACCACGCGGCGGTTTCCCGGAGTATAGTCGCGCGCTTCGCCGCCGGGACGAAACAGGTGCCGCTTGTCGTACCAGGCAACCCCGCCCGAAGGCTTCACGAAAAACATCCGGTTGCGGAACTCCCCGTTTTCGGCGATGACGACGCTGCCCACGACGGCTTTGCCGTATTGTGCCGCCCAGCGCCGCATGGTCGTAGCGACAAGCCCGTCGGCAGGCTCGGCGACACGGGCGGGGCGCAGTTTGAACCCCGTGGCGAACATTTCGGGCAGCACGGCAATATCGGCATCGGCCGCCGCGACGATAGGCTCCAGACGTTCCAGGTTCCGGGCGGTATGTTCCCACTCCATGTCGACCTGGCAGACAGCAACACGTATTTTCATAGAAAAACTCCGTTTTGTAAACAAATATATAAAATTTTCTTACAGATCGCACCTGCAGGAATAAAAAACATGGAGGTTTGTAAGGCAGGGCGGCAACAAAGGGAACCGGGCATACAAAACGGACACGCAGGGCGGCACCCTTGCGGCAGTGCATACGGTTCGGCGATGAAAAGCAATGCGGGGAAACAGGGCGCAGGCAGCCGGGGGGGGGCAACCGGCCGAAGCGGACGGCCTTGAGGACGGCCTGGCCAGACAACCTATCCAAACAATCTGCCCAGACAACCTATCCAAACGACCGGACGCAAGCGGGCAAACGGACTTACACTGACGACCGGACGCGGGTTGTCAACAGGACAATAGCGGACAGGCAAAACGACCGGACGGAGGCAGGCGCGGGCGGCCGACGCCAACCTGCGCGCCTCAATGCGCCCCCAACCGCCACACCGTGACCGAGGAGGCATTGTCGCGCTGGTGCAGCAGCGAAATCCGGCAGGGCACGAAATCCGAAGCCCGGCAGTTCCAGACGTCGACGAACTGCTGGGGATTGCGTTCGGCAAGCGGGAACCAGGTGCTTTGTACCTGCACCATGATGCGGTGTCCGGCACGGAACGTATGGGCGATGTCCGTCATCCGGAAAGGCACCCGCGCCGGGACACCGGGCGTAAACGCCTCGGGGCGCGAGAAACTGCGGCGGTAGCGGCCGCGCATGACGTCGCCCCGCACGAGCATCCGGTAGCCCGGCAGCGGATCGTCCTCGGGGAAAAGGTCGATCAGCTTGACCACGAAATCGGCATCGGTCGTCGAAAGCATCACCTCCAGGTCGGCATCGACCGGGCCGACGAAGGTCATATCCTCTTCGAGGGGCTCCGAAACGAACGTCAGCACGTCGGGCCGCCCGGACAGGAAACGCTGGTCGGCGACCATATACTCTTTGGGACGGCGCAGGCCGGAAGCCTCGTAGTAAGGCACGGGATCGGAAGGATCGGAGACATAGGTACTTGCGGATATTTTGGCCGTCGGGCGCCGGGTATCGAGGATACCGCCGTCGGCGAGGTACAACGTCAGTTTCCGGGCTCCGCGCGGCAGAGAGCGGCCGAAAGTATGCCAGCGGTTGTCCCCCGAGGAAAAGACCGCAGCGGCCGGCAGCGGAGCCGCTTCGTCCGTATTGCCTTCGCGGAGGTAGTGGTCGAAGAACGGCACCTCGAAATGCTCCATATAATATTCCCACGAGGCATCGCTGCCGAAATCGAACGCCCCGAGCGTCCGGCCGCCGTTACGCCACGCCCCGTGCGCCCACGGGCCCACGACCAGATGGCACGGTGTCGAAGGGCTCTGCCGGATCAGGGCCCGGTAGAGGTTCCACGCCCCGAAGCAGTCCTCGGCATCGAACGTCCCGCCGACGACGAGTACCGCGGGCCGGACATTGTAACAGGCACGGCGCAGGTCGCGTTCCTGCCACCACGCGTCGTAATCGGGATGCGCGGCCATCTCCTCCCAGAAGGGGTTGGGTTTCAGCAGAGCGGTAAGCTCCGCAAGCGTCGTATGCTCCAGGAAGAACGTCCGCTCGTCGGGCTGGGTCTGCCGGGACATGGAGGGCATTTTCGCGGCCGGAACACGTCCGGGAGGGGTATTCATGCCGCTCAGGAAGCGGTAGGAGTCGGTGAGCATCAGCACCCCGTTGTGATGCACGTCGTCACCCATGAACCAATCGGTGACGGGAGCCTGCGGAGAGACGGCCTTCACGGCGGGATGGCCGCAAAGGCCGCCCATCATGGCGTAGAACCCCGGATAGGAACACCCGGCGAAACCCACCCGGCCGTTGTTGTGCGGGATGTGCCTGACCAGCCAGTCGACCGTGTCGTAGCTGTCGGTCGTCTCGTCAGTCTCACCGCTGCCGGCAGGCCGGACATGCTCGAAGTCGCCTTCGCTCATATAACGCCCCCGGACATCCTGCATGACGATGATATAGCCGCGGTCGACGTAGCTGCGCAGATAGCCCTTCCCGAACCCCTGCGGGAAACGTCCGGCGCCATAGGGCCCGCAGCCGTAAGGCGTGCGAAAAATGATGACGGGGGCTTTGCCGGGCGCCTTGGGCGTATAGACCGCCGTGTAGAGGGCTACGCTGTCGCGCATGGCGATGCGGTACTCGGCCTTGTCGTACAGTTCGGCGACGGGCTGCCCGGCACAGGCCGCAACTGCGGCGAGCAGGCCGGTCAACAGGAGCGCGAAAAATCCACGGATTTTCATGGCAGGAAGGTTAAGGTTCGTTTTCGAAAGTTACGCTTTTTTCCGCAAACGCCCAAAAGCCGGCACGAACGGGGACTACGGATCGGTGCTGCCCGATCCCTCTGACTCCCGGAAAGGGATGCGGCCGCTCCCGCACCGCGGAACTTGGCCGGGAAAGTTGCAATCCCGCAAAAATAAACGTACTTTTGCAGGCGGTCAATTCCGCAAAAACGATATGCTCAGAGCAGGACGCACCCAGAAACTCACCGTAAGCCGTGTTTCGGAATACGGATTATACCTCACCGACGAGGAGCAGAACGAGGTTCTGCTGCCCAACCGTTATATCTCCCTCGCCGACAAACCCGGCGACGTAAAGGAGGTTTTCGTCTACCACGATTCGGAAGACCGCCTCGTGGCGACTACCGAAACGCCGCTGCTCCGGGCCGGGGAGGCGGGTTACCTGCGCGTGGTGGACAAGACCGTGCACGGGGCATTCCTCGACTGGGGACTGCATGGCAAAGACCTCTTCCTGCCCAACCGCAACCAGCAGGGCGGCATCCTCGCGGGACGGAGCTACATCGTATACCTCTATGAAGACAGCATCACGGGGCGCTGCGTGGCGACCACCAAGCTCAAGGGCTTCATCAACAACGACCTGATCACGGTGGAACCGCGCCAGGAGGTAGACCTGCTGGTCGCCTCGGAAAGCCCGATCGGCTACCGCGTGATCATCAACAACCGCCACTGGGGCATGCTATACAGCAACCAGATATTTCGTCCCGTAGCCATCGGCGACCGCATGAAGGGGTACGTCCGCAAAGTCACCGAGGACAACCGTATCGACGTGAGCCTGCAACAGGAAGGATACGCGCAGGTCAAGGATTCGGCAGAGGTTTTGCTACAACTGGTGATCGACAACGGCGGGCACCTGCCGCTCAACGACGACAGTTCCCCGGAGGAGGTGAACCGCCTTACGGAGATGAGCAAAAAGGTCTTTAAACGCTCGCTGGGCGTGCTGATGAAACGCGGCGCGGTCGAAGTGGGCGAAGACGGGATAAAAGTTAAACGGCAATAATGGGTAAGATAAACACGGCGGAACGGGTTTCGCGCGAAATGTCCGACAATTTCGTCTTCCAGCGGTCGCTGCTGGCCTACCATGCCGCGGCACAGCGCATCGGCGGCGACGTATTGGAGATCGGCACGGGAGCGGGTTACGGCATCGAGGTGGTGGCTCCCCATGCACGGAGTTTCATCACGGTAGACAAATTCGCCCCGGCAGCGGAGCTGGCACGGCATCCGCATGTCGAATTCCACCAGGCCGTAGTGCCGCCGCTGGCATTCGCAGCCAACAGTTTCGATTTCGTGATCTCGTTCCAGGTGATCGAGCATGTGAAGCAGGACATCGAGTTGGTGCGCGAAGTGAAACGGGTACTGAAACCGGGCGGCAAGTTCATCGTGACGACCCCCAATGCACCGATGTCGCTCACCCGCAACCCGTGGCACGTACGAGAATATACGGCAGAACAGCTGCAAATCCTGCTGGGGCATGAATTCCGGTCGGTCGAAACCCTCGGGGTCGCAGGCAACGGGAAAGTCATGGATTACTACGAGCAGAACCGCCGCAGCGTGGCACGCATCACGCGCTTCGACATCCTGGATCTCCAGCACCGCCTGCCCCGCCGCCTGCTCCAGCTACCCTACGACATCCTGAACCGGATCAACCGCCGGAAGCTGCTGAAAGCAAATACCGACCTCACCTCCTCGATCCGTATGGAGGATTACCGCATCTGCCCCGTGTCGGACGACTGTTTCGACCTGTTTTACGTGGCCGAAAAATAGCCGCTGAGCACCTCGGATTACAATCGGTTTACTATAAAAAAGAGCAAGCAGCCTCATGCGGGGCTGCTTGCTCTTTTTAACGGCTCATCCGAGCGCTCGTCAAGTTTAATACTCCTCTTCGTTGAAGAAGAAATCGTCTTTCGACGGGTAGTCGGGCCAAATATCTTCGATAGATTCGTAAATCTCACCCTCGTCCTCTATTTCCTGCAGATTTTCGAGCACTTCGAGAGGCGCACCCGAACGCACAGCATAGTCAATCAGTTCATCTTTCGTAGCGGGCCAGGGAGCATCTTCCAGCTTCGATGCCAATTCAAGTGTCCAGTACATAGTTCCAAGTTTTTAAGTTCCCAAATATCAGCGGATTAACATCAGGCGACAATCGCTATTCCGCTATCACTGATTTGCAAAAGTATAAAAAAAACGAGAAAAACAAAGAAAAAATTACAAAACATCCGCACGCACACATCAACAAGCTGCCGGACAACTACTTACGGAATCCACAGGGTCTCCTCGACACCGTAATGCTCTGTGAGCGTGCGCCCGAGCAGGTAAAAATAATCGGAAAGGCGGTTCAGCCACATCAGCACCGCGGCATCCGTGCCGTATTTTTCATCGGCACGCAGCGCGGCACGCTCGGCACGTCGGCAGACCGTACGGCACACATGGCACATCGAAACGACGGCGTTGCCGCCCGGGATCGTGAATTTGTCGATCGGTTTGAGCGCGTCCTGCATCGCGTCGATACGGCCTTCGAGCCAGGTGACGGCCTCGGGAGCCAGCGGCGCAACCTTCCCGCACCCCGTTTTCCCGCATGCCAGCAATGCCTCGACGGTCATCAGGCGTGACAGGATGCGGTTCAGGTCATCGACATAGGGCGACAGCGCAACTTCCGCACGCATGTTGTCTCCGAGCAAGGCCGCAAAGGCCGCCAATTCGTCCACCGTGCCGTAAGCCTCGACCCGTTCGTCGGTCTTGAAGACCCGTTCGCCGCCGACAAGGGAGGTCAACCCCTTATCGCCTTTTTTCGTGTATACTTTCATATCCGGAAGTGTTGTTTCGGCAAATTATTATTGAAAACCAGCAGGTAACCGCGGTTGTCCACCGTCGTCGAACGGTGCGCCGCGACGATTTGCAGGCACATGGCCCGGCGTTCACGCCCGTCGTAGGGGGACATGACCGCTACCGTATTCCCGGCGGCGGCCGCATCGCCGACCAGGGCGAGCGTCTCCGCCCGGGACAGTCCGCGCGTCGCTATGCAGAACTCCGCATCCGCACGATTCAGGCCAAAAGAGGCGTAACCGCAATGGATCGCCAGATTTTGCAGCTGCACGGCGCGGCGTTCGGGCACTCCGGCCGCGAGCAGTTCGCGGAACAACGCCCGGTCGCCGGGAAGCAGCGTATCGCGCATGAACACATTACGCACGACGTCGTATACGAAAGGCGAATGCACGCCGTGCCCACGGAAGAAACGGGCCCGGGAGAGCCTGTTACGCAGCTCAGTGACCCGCCCGTAAAATTTCAAACCGAGTTTATGGCCGCCGATCCCCATAACCGTTATTTTTTCAACAGTCCCGCAAGACGCCCCGTCGAAAAGGCGATCTGGAGGTTATAACCGCCCGTATTCGCATCGAGGTCGAGCACTTCGCCCGCGAAATAGAGCCCCCGAACCTTCAGCGATTCCATGGTATAGGGGTTAACCTCGGCGCAGGAAACGCCCCCGGCCGTCACGATGGCGTATTCGAACGGCGCATAGTCCGTGATGGGGAAAGTGAATCCCTTGAGCGTCTTTATAAGGCGGGTTATCTCCTCTTCGGTGAGCTTGCCGACGTAATTCTTGGAATGGATGTCCAGTTCCTGCGCCAGCGGCATCACCAGGGGTTTCGGCACCAGCTTGCGCAGCAGTTCGCCGAAAAATTCCGTGGGTTCCATCCCGGCTGTCTCGCGGGCGATACGCTCGTGCAGGATTTCCTCCGTGAGCGCAGGCTTCAGGTCGACGACCAGTTTCACGCGGCGCCCGTCGATCAGTGCGTCGACCGCATCGCGGCTCATGCGCAGCGCCACGGCACCCTCGATGCCGCGCTCGGAGAAACCCAGTTCGCCGAATTCCTCGCGCACGGGTTCGCCGTCGATATGGAGCACGGCCCTGATGTTTTTCAGCAACAGGCCGTCGAGGTAACCGATCTGCGGATGCGACGAAACGAGCGGCGTCAGCGAAGGGCGCACAGGCTCGACGGTATGTCCCAGGTCGGCCGCAAAGGTGTAGCCGTCGCCCGTGGAACCCGTGGCGGGATAGGAAACGCCGCCCGTGGCGACGATCACCTGCGGACACTCCTCCTTGCGTTCGAAACCGCGCCTGTTGATATAGCGGACGCCGAAGACCTTGTCGCCCAGGGTCATGATCTCCGTCACGCGCGTATTATAAATGATCTTCACGCCGTTCTCGTAGCAATATTCCAACAGCGCATTGGCGATGTCCCACGCCTTGCCGCTCTTGGGAAAGACGCGCTCGCCGCGTTCGATGTCGAGCTTCACCCCGGCCTTTTCGAAGAAACGGATGGCGGCGCGGTTATTGAACTCGGCAAAAGCCTGTCCGAGAAACTCCGCGTTGGTACGCACCTGCGCGGCGAACTCCTCGGCCGGCCGTGCGTTGGTGACGTTGCAGCGCCCTTTGCCCGTGATACGGACTTTACGGCCCGACTTGTCCATCTTCTCGATCAGCAGCACACGCTTGCCGTCGCGCGCCGCCGTACCTGCGGCCATCATGCCCGCTGCCCCCGCACCGATGACGATCACGTCGTACGGCCGGATTTCTTTTTCTTCGATTTGTTCCATACGGCTGCAAAGATAGACAATAATTCTTTCTTTCCGGAAAAATTTTTCCTATCTTTGCGGCCGAAAAAACCGTTCTAAACAGATATGTTGAGCAGAAGATTACTCCGTATAAAGGTCGTCAAGGCACTGTTCGCCCACCTCAAATCGGGCGCCGACAACATGATGGCATCGGAAAAAACGCTGATGGCGTCCGTAGACAAGGCCTACGACCTCTATTTCCAGATCCTGACCCTCCCCGTGGAACTGACGCGCTACGCCGAACAGCGGCAGGAACTGGCCAAACAGAAAAAACTGCCGACATACGAAGACCTCAACCCCAATACCAAGTTCGTAGACAACCAGGTGATCCGCGTCATCGCCAACAGCGATGCCGTGAACGACCATATCGCCGCCCGCAAGCTGGGCTGGGGCCGCCATCCGGAGCTGATCCGTACGCTCTATACACAGCTCTCGGAAAGCGACTATTTCAAGGATTACATGCTGCGCGAGGAGCGCTCGTTCGCCGACGACCGCAAGCTGCTCGAAGATTTCTTCAAGGAGCTGCAGAGCTGCGAGGCACTGGAAACCGAGCTGGAAGAGATGTCGATCCTCTGGAGCGACGACCTGCCTTACATCGTGATGATGATCCTGCGTTCGCTCTCGGGCCTAAAACCGTCGCACACCGAGCTGAAAGTCCCCTCGAAGTTCAAGAGCGACGAAGACCCCGAATTCGTGAAGACGCTTTTCGAAAAATCGCTGGTCAACTACGATGCCTACCAGGATTACATCGAAAAGTTCACCGCCAACTGGGACGTGGAACGCATCGTGTTCATGGACAACCTGATCATCGGCACGGCCATGGCCGAACTGACCTCGTTCCCGTCGATTCCCGTCAAGGTGACGCTCGACGAGTACATCGAGATTTCGAAATACTACTCGACACCCGGCAGCAGCACCTTCATCAACGGCGTGCTGGACAAGATCGTCGAATCGCTCACCGCCGAAGGCCACATCAGGAAAGCCGGCCGCGGCCTTATCTGAGTCCCGATGCTGCGCGGGTTGTTGTTGCTGGCGCTGGCCGTGACGACCGCGGCATGCGGCACCCGGCAGGCACGCTCGGGCGAGACCGGGCGGAAAGGCCGGATTATCGCCGTCACGGACACGATCCTCGACACGGGCGGCACGGATACCGTGCGTTTCGGACGCATGCACTCGGGGGAGGTGGCCGTGCTCAGGCTCTGGATCGAAAACCGGGCATCGAAGCCCGTAGCCATCACCCGATACGACCGCAGCTGCGGGTGCACGACGCTCGGATATGATGCACAGCCCATTACGCCGGGCGATGCGCAGCAGGTGTCGCTCACCTTCGATGCGCGGGGCGAATGGGGCTGGCAGCTCAAGACGCTGGACATCGCATTCGCCGGCGGGCGGAAACCCCTGAGGCTGTTCATCGAGGCCGAAGTGGAATAAACATTTGTGTATTCGACAATATTTCGTATATTTGTTCCGTTAACGGAAATAAACACTTAAAACATAACGACGTATGATTAATTTTCTTCAGGTGCCGCCCGTAGAGCCCCAGCCGGGTTTCATGCAGCAGTACAGTTTCATCATTATGATCGGCCTCATGGTGCTGGTTTTATGGCTCTTCATGTGGCGACCCGAATCCAAGCGCCGCAAGCAGATGCAGGCATTCCGCGAAGGCCTGAAAAAAGGTGACAAGGTAATTACCGCCGGCGGCATTTACGGCACGGTGAAAGAGATCAAGGAGACAACCCTGCTGATCGAGGTGGACGGCAACGTCACGCTGCGCATCGACAAGAACATGGTCGTAGCCGACAACAGCGACCTTCAGCGCCAGTAAAAACCGCTTTCAGATATGAAAAAAGCTGCAAAAATTTGCAGCTTTTTTATTTGCAGGTTCAAATTTTTTATTTTAAATTTGCATACCTGTCCGGGAAACCCGGGCACAGTCCCAACAACATTGTCGAGGGGGGGGGAATTTCTAAGCGCCTCTTACAGATTACCTCTTTCTCGGCAATGTTTTTTATGCCCGTATGTCTGCAAACGATCCTGCGGGGATTTTGGCCCAAATCCGCGGCCGGCCGGCAAGGCGTCCCCAGAAAATTCGGGACAAAAAATCCTGAACGCGCAAACAAGGCAGCAGATGCAACCGGTTTTATCGTTATATTTGCATCCGGATTCTTCAACGCATACACATGACCCGACACATATCCTACCCTACCCTCGGCACCTGTTCCCGGCAGATCGACATCGAACTGGAAGACGGCATCATCCGCAATGTGACGTTCACGGGCGGCTGCCACGGCAACACGCAGGGCATAGCGGCACTCGTGCGCGGCATGAAAGCCGCCGACGCGATAGCCCGGCTGGAAGGCATCGACTGCCGCGGCAAGGGCACTTCGTGCCCCGACCAGCTGGCCAAAGCCCTCAGGCAGGCGCTCTGAACCGACGCAGCATCTGTTCGGGAACGGATTTTGCAGACGGAGCATAAGATCAAAACAGAAAAACTATGTATTTCGTATGGTATCTCCTGCTCGGCCTGGCATCCGGATGGATCGCCAACCTCATTGTCAAAGGCAGCGGCTCGGGGCTCATCATCAACCTCGTCGTAGGGCTGGTAGGCGGCGTGCTCGGCGGCTGGCTCTTTTCGTTCTTCGGGCTGGTTCCGGCAGGCACGCTGGGCAGCCTGGCCACATCGGTCATCGGCGCCGTGGTGCTGTTATGGATTGCCGCGGCCATCTCACACAAGAAAATCCGTTAAACCCGCAACGATTATGGACAACATGAAAAACGGCGGACACGCCGGCACCGCAGAAGCGGAAAATACGGAGACCATGGATCTCCTGATAGGAATGCTCGATGCCGCAACCCATTGCGGCGACAACGACGGGGACGGCAAGGAGCCGGCACAGCTAGCCGGAGAAACTCCTGGCGAAGAATCCGCGCCAGGGACATGATAACCGCAGGGAAAAACCGACAGTTCTATTCAACGAGCAAAGGGAGCGGACAGTCCGCTCCCTTACCGTACCAGCATACTGGGCAGAAGCAGGGCGAAGGAGGATTCAAGCGAATAATACAACAAACATAATCCCGCATCGATAATCAATGCGGGATCGTTGAGCTGCCAGGACTCGAACCTGGAACGACAGAACCAAAATCTGCTGTGTTACCATTACACCACAGCTCAATCCGTTGCTCGAAAGCGGGACAAAGATAAGCAAAAAATCGTAATTTACAATCGGGAAACGGAAAAATGCCCGACTCTTGCAGGTGTGCAAGAAAGAATTTCATTACTTTTGCACGCATGGAGCCGACAAGCCGGACAACGGGCCGGCAGGCGCCCTGCTGAAACTGAACGATTAATACGATAAGATATGATCCTGACAATGATCCTGCTCTTCGTGGTCGGCTACGCCTTCATCGCGCTGGAGCACAAAGTTAAGGTCGACAAATCGGCCATCGCACTGCTGATGTGCGGCGCCATCTGGACGATCTTCAGCCTCTTGGGCCACGACGCGAACATCGGCCACGACATGGTCGACCACCTGGGCGACACGTGCGAGATACTGGTGTTCCTGATCGGCGCCATGACGATCGTCGACCTGATCGACTCGCACGGCGGTTTCAACGTCATCACAGACCACATCAAGACCCGCAACAAGCACAAGCTGATGTGGCTGCTGGCTCTGATCACCTTCTTCATGTCGGCGGCGCTGGACAACATGACCACCACGATCATCATGGTGATGCTCCTGCGGAGGATCATCGCCGACCAGAAGGAGCGCTGGATCTACGCCAGCCTGATCGTCATCGCGGCCAACAGCGGCGGTGCCTGGTCACCGATCGGCGACGTGACGACGATCATGCTGTGGATGCGGGGCAACGTCACCTCGGCAGCGCTGATGGGGACGCTCTTCGTGCCGTGCATCGTCTCGGTCATCATCCCGACGGCGATCGCCACCCGGTATGTCCGCAACGAGGATACGGCCCCGGTGGACGAGAGTTCGTTCGATGCGGAACTGCCCGTGGGCGTGGGCCCGCGCCTGAGCAAATTCATCCTCATCACGGGCGTATTGAGCCTGCTGTTCGTACCGGTATTCAAGGGCATCACGCACCTGCCGCCCTACATGGGCATGATGGTTTCGCTGGGTGTGATGTGGGTGCTGACGGAGATCATCTACGACCGCAAGCGCGGCATCGAGGAGTCGATCAAATGCCGAGTGACGAAGGTGCTCAAGCATATCGACATGCCGACGATCCTCTTCTTCCTGGGAATCCTGATGTCGGTGGCGGCGCTGCAAACCGCAGGCGTGCTGACCGACGTGGCCAACTGGCTCGACAAGCAGGTACACGAAGTGTTCACCATAGCGGGTGTCATCGGCATACTGTCGTCGGTGATCGACAACGTGCCGCTGGTCGCCGCCTGCATGGGTATGTACCCCGTGATGGACACGGCGGCGGTGGCCGCGAGCACCGACCCTGCCTACATGCAGTCGTTCGTACAGGACGGCCTGTTCTGGCACCTGCTGACCTACTGCGCCGGGGTGGGCGGAAGCCTGCTGATCATCGGCTCGGCGGCCGGCGTGGTGGCGATGGGGCTCGAAAAGATCAATTTCGGATGGTATTTCAAGAAGATCACCTGGCTGGCCTTCGCAGGCTATGCGTCAGGCATCCTGGTGATCCTGGCCGAACACCTGCTGGTCGGGCTCTGACCGACAGCGGGAAACGGAATAACGGGTGTGGAGGCAATGCTTCCGCGCCCGTTGCGTTTTGCGTAAAACCCCGTCAGCAGGCCGGGTGTCCCCCACCTACGTCAGCGGACTTTGGCCATGAATTTCTCACGATCCACGACGTAGCGGATGTGTACGCCCTCACCGATCATCCCTTCGGCATCGCGGGCGCCGACGTTGAAGATCAGCTTGCGCCCCTCGACACCGGTCAACACGGCCGTGGCGGTGATTTCGGCACCCAACCCCGAAGGCTTGATGTGCGTGACGTTCATCTCGGCCCCTACGGTCGTAGCCTCCGCGGGGAGCGCCGCGGCTACGGCCGTCATGGCGGCATGCTCCATAAGCGCCACCATCGAAGGCGTGGCGAAAACCTCGAGGTCGCCCGACCCCATCGTCGCGGCGGTATTTCCGGCCGTCACCGTCGTCCGGCTCTGGGCCGACAGTCCTTTTTCCAGCATAATATCCATTCGCTTTATACGTTTATCCGATAAATAATTACTTTTGCAGTGGCCGTGCAGGCTGCGTACGGAGGAAGGCTCCGGAACCGCCGCCGGGCTTGTCCGCGGCAAAGATAATGCAAACCGGGCTCAAAGGCAAACCCGCGGGCAATGCACAAGGCACGGCCTGCCCCGCGAAAGTCCGCCGTTCGCAAAGATAACGATTTTCACCGAGATGAAAAAGTGGCTCCTGATTCTGGTAATGCTGGCCGCCGTGTCCCCCGGGGTGCGTGCGCAGGGAGGCCGCGGGTTCTGGCATCAGGAATGGGCGGTGGAAAAAGGCGACTCGGTACCGTTGGTACACATCCTGCCGGTCTACGTGTTCAGCCGCCCCGTCGACCTGCGCCGTTACCGCAAGCTGGTCGACGCCGTGAAGAAGGTCTACCCCATCGCCAAGGTCGCGAAAGCCAGGATGGCCGACATGGAAGAGGAATTATGCCGCCTGCCGACCAAAAAGGCGCAGAAGGAGTACATCAGGCAGGTATACCACCAGATCAAGGACGAATATACGCCCGTGCTGAAACACATGACCCGCACGCAGGGCAAGGTGTTGCTCAAGCTGATCGACCGCGAAACCGAATATACGGCCTACGAGGTGCTCAAGGAGTTCCGGGGCGGATTCGTAGCGGGGTTTTGGCAGGGCGTATCGCGGATTTTCGGGCAGAACCTCAAATCGCAGTACGACAAGGACAACGAAGACAAGATGATCGAGCAGATCGTAATTTACTACGAAGCCGGCCTGCTGCGGTAGGCAAACCGAGATAAACCCGATCCGTTACTCGAATTTGTTATAAAGGACGACGGGACGCTCGCGGCGTACGCTCATCGAGGGGAACCAGATGTCACCGGCCGTGAGTCCGCATTTCTCCACCGCCTCGAGCGAGTACTCCAGACGTCCGAAGTCGGCGTCGACGTTGTTGGTGCCGAACGTGAACTTTATTCCGCGCTGCTTGGCCCGGCGGATGATGTCGAAGCTCGGGATACGATAGCGGGCGTTGATCTCCAGGGCGATGCCATAGCGCTCCAGCACATCCAGCACGCGGTCGACGCGCGCGTCAGTCCAATACCTGTCGTAATCGGCCTGCATGTCGTCGGGCAGGTAAGTCGGGTTGGCGTAGATGTCGGCCGGCTCGTTGGTGAGTATCTTCACCGTCTGGTCGACCAGATGATCCATATACTGTTCTTTCGTCACGCCGTCGTAGTGCACCTCCTCGGGCCGGTAGATGCGCGAATTGCGTCCCTTGTGGTCGATGATGGTCATGGCATCCGTGAACAGGTAGTCGAATACACCGAGGGCCTTCTGCGAGAAGGTCGCCGTCCACTTGCGGCCCTCGCCCTGTACGCCACGCAGGAAAGGCATCCGCCTCACTTCGTCGAAATAGGCATAGACCTCCCCGTCGTCGGCCAGCATGCGGCCGATACCGCCTTCCCCGGCATTGGGCGCCACACCGTAATTGATACCGTAGTTCATTGACATGGCGTGCGCCTGTTCCTTGGTCAGGCCGCCCTTCAGGTGTACGTGGTAGTCGATGACGGGAAAATCGCGCTGCTGGAAGCGGATCACGCCGTCGGTGCGTTCGTCCACGGGCGGCAGTGTGTCGGCCTCGTTGCGCGCCTGTGCGCCGAGGCGCTCGATTGCAAGGTTGCGGAACGCGACTTCGCCCTGCACGCCGCGCAGCGCGATCGCGCCGTGCCCCAGCAATTGCCGGGCATGCCCTTCGGTGCGGTAGGGATGTTCGGGTTCCGTATAGCAGACCACTTCGGTAGTGTCGATGCGGACGACGATGTTACGGCCGCGCACAGAAACCTCGAAGCCGAACCACTCGCCGTCCTCGGCCAGCGAGCGGTAAAGGTTGCGCACGGAGGCGAGCGAACCGCTCTTGCGTGTCCCGTCGATGGCGCCGTTGCGGAAAACCACCTCGTAGCCCGACTCGCCGTCGGTGTGGAAGAGCAGCGCCGCCTGGGCACCGGGCTGCGTGAGGGCTTCCCCCGTAAGGCGGAAGTTGCCGTAGTCGCCTGCTGCCAGGAGCGTCCGGCCCGCCGTTACGGCCGGGGACGGGGTGCGGATCTCGCGTTCCCCGTCGTGCCACCGGTCGAGCGGCCGGGCAGCGCCGTTGTTTTCGCAGGCGGTGAACGCGGCAAGGGACAAGAGTGCCGCGGCAATCGTAGTCCCGATACGCGGGACAGGGTTCAAATGGCAAAAGAGATTCCTCATAGCTTGGATTTTGTAATAATGCGGTTCCGGTTCGGACAGGCCGCCCGGCCTATGTGTATGTCAAACTTATCTCAGTCGTTGCTTGCTATCAAATATGCCCATGCAAAAATACACACTTTGTTGGAAAAGTACGGAATGACGCACACCGTTTTATTTCGGACAGCATGAATTTCGGGAATCCCGGCAGCAAATAGGCTCAGAAATTGAACGACAGGCCAACGCCCAGCTCCATGTAGGAACGCCCCGGGCGGTAATCCCCGTAGGCGAACCCGAAATTGTCGGTCAGGTAACGATGGTAGGTGAAATCGCCGTAGAGGTTGAACCGCCAGATGGGGATGATAAGCCGCACCCCGAGGTCATAGGTACAGCTGAAACGGTGCTTGACGAGGAAATTCCCGGAGTAGGGCTCGCGGCTGAGCGGGCCCAGCATCATGCCAGGCGTAAAACCCGTATGCGCTTCGAACTGCTTGGGAATGATCGAAAGCAATGCCGCGGCGACCCACGACCCGGCCTCGCCGTCGCCCGGGAAAACCAGCCCCCGTATACGTTCCGTGCGCCAGGTGAATTGCATCGGGATCGAATAATAGTCGCAGACTTCGTCGTCGAAAAACAGGTTCAACCCCGTGCGGAAACCTATATTATAATAGTTGTACCGGGCGTAGTCGATGCTGATCGCCTCGAATTCCGGGCCACGGCCGTCCCCCATGAAAAGCTGTGCGCTGTACCGCACCCCGATCTCATTGCCGGACGGCAACCCCTTGGGGGTGCGCCACTGATTCATATTCTGGGCTGCCCCGCTGACGCAATACAGAAGCGCGAGGAGTGCCGCAAAAACTGGTTTCTTCATAATTTACAGGTTGCTTCTGCCCGCAAAGGTAACAGAATAAGGCCGCCGTCCAAACATTATTGCAGGAAAATGCAGGGCACACGGCCATGCGCCCTGAAAATAGCCGCAGCCCTTGCTCTTTGTGAATTATTCGTTATCTTTGTGGGCAAAATTTCGCTGAGCCATGTTTGAAAATTTAACGGATAAACTCGAACGGTCATTCAAAATCCTCAAGGGCGAGGGGCGCATCACCGAGATCAACGTAGCGGAAACGCTCAAGGAGATCCGCCGTGCGCTGATCGACGCCGACGTCAACTACAAGGTCGCAAAATCGTTCACCGACCAGGTGAAGCAGAAGGCGCTGGGACAAGACGTACTCAAGGCGGTGAAGCCCGGACAGATGATGACCAAGATCGTACGCGACGAGCTGGCCGAACTGATGGGCGGCACGGCCACAGACATCAGGCTGGAGGGCAACCCGGCCGTGATCCTGATCGCGGGTCTGCAAGGCTCGGGTAAGACCACCTTCTCGGGCAAGCTCGCGGCATTCATCAAAAGCAAGAAAGGCCGCCAGGTACTGCTGGTGGCAGGCGACGTATACCGTCCCGCGGCCATCGACCAGCTGAAGGTGCTCGGCGGGCAGATCGGAGTGGAGGTCTACACCGAAGAGGGGAACAAAAACCCGGTGCAGATCGCCGAGAACGCCATCAAATACGCCCGTCAGAACTCGTTCAACGTCGTAATCGTCGATACGGCGGGCCGTCTGGCCGTGGACGAGGCGATGATGCAGGAAATCACGGCCATCAAGGCGGCCGTGAAGCCTTCGGAGACACTCTTCGTAGTGGACGCCATGACGGGCCAGGACGCCGTGAACACGGCCAAGGAGTTCAACGACCGACTCGACTTCGACGGCGTGGTACTCACCAAGCTCGACGGCGACACCCGCGGCGGTGCCGCGATCTCGATCCGCTCGGTGGTCAGCAAACCGCTGAAATTCATTTCGAGCGGCGAGAAGATGGACGCCCTGCAGGTGTTCCACCCCGAACGTATGGCCGACCGTATCCTCGGCATGGGCGACGTCGTATCGCTGGTGGAGCGTGCGCAGGAGCAGTTCGACGAAGAGGAGGCACGCCGCCTGAAGAAAAAACTGGTCAAGAACCAGTTCAACTTCAACGATTTCATCGGGCAGATCCAGCAGATCAAAAAGATGGGCAACCTGAAAGACCTCGCGGGAATGCTTCCCGGCGTAGGCAAGATGCTCAAGAACGTGGACATCCCGGACGACGTGTTCAAGCAAACCGAGGCGATCGTCTCGTCGATGACCCCGGCCGAGCGCGAGCATCCCGAAATCATCAACGCACGCCGCCGCGAACGCATCGCCAAGGGCAGCGGTACGACGATGGCCGACGTGAACCGCCTGATGAAGCAGTTCGAGGATACCCGCAAGATGATGAAGGCCGTAGCCGGCGGCAACATGAAGATGCCGAACATGCCCGGAAGACGCCGATAACCAACAGATTGCAAGTAAACCACAATCCCTCATTCGGAATGGGGGATTTTTTATGCGGTAGTTTTTAGGGCCCGATACGAATTTTTCATCACTTTTTCATAGCAAAACAGTTAAAAATTATTACCTTAGTACACGCAATATTTCATAATCTCACTTTTTCTAATTTAATCACACCCACATGATGCAATTATCATTTTGGAAAAGATTACTCTGCGCGGCGCTCACCCTCGCGCTGGGAGTAACGATGACAGCCTGTTCGGACGACGACACGAAGGACGACAAGCTGATCCCTGAAATCGAGGTTACCCAATCGTTGACGTTCGATTGCACGGAAACCCAGACGAAAAACCTCGAAGTCGAGCTTAACGGAAAGCTCAACTGGCAGATCAAAGCCGACGCATGGATCGAGCTGTCGCAAACCAGCGGCAAAGGTTCGGCAACAGTAGCCGTAACCGTCCCCGCGAACGCCACTTCGCGTACGGGTACCATCACCGTAACGGCCACCGGTTACATGGGCGCCACCGACACGGGCACGTGCTCCGTAAGGCAGATCAAGGAAGGTGAAACGAATACGAATGTTGCGGAACTCCGCAGGCTCATCATGGCAACCAACCCCACTGCCGATGGAAAAGAACTGACGGACGCGATCAGGGCCATGACGCTGTGCGGTATCGTAGTCTCGGACAAGGGGGGGGGAAATCAGCAGCCCTTCATCGTAATCCTTGCCGACGATACGCAGGATGCCGGTGCCGGCCTCGCGCTCTCGATCAGCCAGTCTAACAACACCTTCGAGCGCGGCGACATCGTCGAAGTATCGCTCAGCGACGCATCGGCACAACTCTTCAGCGGTCTGCTGCAGGTTTCGACCCACAACGAGCCCATGCTCGTAGGGCAGACCGAACCGCTGGCCCCGATCGCCGTCACCGCAGACAAAATCGCGGAATACGAATCGCAATACGTAAAGATCGAAAACACGCAGCCCGAAGCGTCGGAATCGGGCACCTGGAACAGCGACTCGAACAAGGGCAATGTTTCCATGGAGACCAAGGACGGAAAGTCCTACAAAATCCGCACCCTGCAAACCGCATCCTATGCACAGGATGCCATCCCGACCGACAAGAGCGGTTCCATCGCAGGTATCGCGGGCATCTACAACGGCACACTGCAAATCCTGCCCTGCAACGGTGACGACATCCAGCTTGCCGAAGCTCGTTTCACGGTACAGGGCAACAAGGCTACGCTGGCCGAAGTGCTCGAAGCCGGCGCCGGCTCGGCATTCGAAGTCGAGGGCGTGAGCGTCATCGCCGCCAACGAGCAGGGAGCACTCTTCCAGCAGGACGGTGCACGCATCTACGCATTCAAGGGCGAAGCCCACGACCTGGCCGTCGGCGACATAGTCACCGTGTCGGGCAAAACCGAGTCGCGCAACGGCCTGCTGCAGTTCGGAAAGGGCTGCAGTTTCACCAAGACCGGCCATCAGGATATCACCCAGCCGCAGCCTGCGGCATTCTCGGCAACGGAAATCGAAGCCTACATGAAAAACCCCGAGGTGAAATACGTGACCTACAAGGGTACCGTACTCGTATCGGGCAGCTACGTCAACGTCGAGATCGACGGCACTTCGGTACAGGGCAGCCTGGATTACATGAGCGACAATTTCAAGGAGAAGTACAACAGCCACAACGTGACCATCACCGGCTGGCTCTTCGGCTCGTACAAGACCTATATGTATACCCTCCCCGTGGAGGTCAAGGACGAGGGCGAATTCGAAGAGGAAATTCCCGACGGGGCGATCTTCTACAGCACCTTCGACAAGGAACTTTCCTCGCAGTCTTTCGACACGAGTTCGGGATGGCCGTACCTCGACCAGTTCACGGGCTGGATCAACCACAAGGGTTCGGGCGTAGCGAACGTGGATTACGATTACAAGAGCATGTCGGCCCGTACGAATCAGTCGTCGAAAGGTTCGCTTTCGCTCTACGACGGTTCGGGCAAGAACAACATCTTCTTCTCATCCGTTCCCACCTATTTCACGATCCAGAAGATCGCGGTAACGTCGCAGAACCTCAAGCTCTCGTTCGGCGCACAGCGCTATGCACAGGGCGCCACCAACACGTTCATCAAGTCCGACTTCGTGGTGCGCCTTTCTTCCGACGGGCAGCTCTGGTCGCAGGCGCTCGACTACGATTTCGGCAGCGTAGCGGACGAACCGGGTGAGTGGCGTCTCGCAACGGCAGACTTCACCCTGCCGGCAGGCACCAGCACGCTCTACATCAAGTTCGAAGCCAAGATGGGTAGCGTAAACCGTATCGACGACGTATTGCTGATCCCGGGCAACGGCGGGCAGGCGATCGAGTTCGGTAAGGAAGAGGAGACACCGCTTTCGACGATCGCCCAGGTACTGGCCGGCCCCATTGACGATGTCTACAAAGTCGAAGGCCAGGTGATCGGCACCCACTCGAAGGGCTTCCTCGTGAAGGACGCCACGGGTACGATCCTCGTATTCAAGAAGAACCACGGCATGACCGTCGGCGATAAAGTCACCGTCGAAGGCGCAACGTCGGAATACGGCGGCATGAAGCAGTTCGGCGAAACGTCGGAACTCACCAAGAACGGCTCGGGAAGCTATACGCAGCCCACCCCGACGGATTTCGGGGCAGCGCAGTTCGACGCCTATGTCAACAACCCGACGATCCGGTATGTAAAATACGAAGGCAACCTCAGCTCGTACCGCGACCAGATTTATCAGTGGCACTATAATGTCGCCGTGGAGGGTACGAACGTAGTCGGCTCGATCGCCTACCCCAACAGCGACCTGAACATCGAAAATTTCGTCGACCGCAAAGTCATCATCACGGGCTACACCGTCGGTGTTTCGGGGACGGATACCAAATACCTCAATACGCTGACCACGTCGATCGAATTCGCAGAGCAGGAGACCATGCCCGACGAGAGCCAGGCCATCACGGTCAAGGAACTCAACGCCAAGCTCGCCACGATGAATGCGGGCGATGCGCTGGGCGAACTGATCGCCGTGAAGGGCTATGTGGCGGCCAACAACGAAGGAGGAAACTTCTACCAGCTCATTTCGCTGGTGGACAACACCGGCGAGGCCAACACGGGCATCATCATCAAGGGCAGCGACTACACCGAGAAAGACCTGCCTGTGGGCACGAAAGTGATCGTCAGCCTTAAATACGCCAAGTACGACATCAACAATGACCTGCCGCAGTTGAGGATGGCGACGATCTTCCCCACTCAGGAGAAGGTAACGATGAAAGTCCCCCAGATCACCGTTTCGCAGGCAGGAGATTACGTTGGCCAGTATGTGACGGTAAAGAACCTCACCCCGGCGGCAAATTCGACGACCTGGGTCGTGAATAAGAAGACCACTTCGGTCAACTTCACCGACGACGCCGAACTGCCGATAGTGGCACGTACGACCAATCACGCCGTATTCGCCAACGAAGCTATCGCAATAAAGAAGGCGGATCTGAGTGGTATCATGGAGATATACAAGGGGGGCTATCAGATCTTCCCCAACAGCATGGAGGACGTTGCAGGCTTCAAAGTCGAGTAACACGGCACAATCCATCCGTTTGTAAGAAAATCCCTGCGGGCAGCAACCCGCGGGGATTTTCCGTTTCAAAGAGGGGCCGAGGCCGGGGGAGGGCTGAAGATTTAAGGGCGGTTTACAGCATGGAATTGAAAAATAATCGCTAAATTGTACCGATAAACCCAACCCGAGAAACCACATGAAAAAATTATTCCTGCTGTTGCTGGGGATCGCTTCGATCCCGGCCGCCTTCTCCCAGGGCGGGAGCGGCATCGACTGGGCCGCCGACCTGGATTACCTGGCCAGCGAACTGCCCGCGAAACATTGCAACCTCTTTGCGAAATACGACAAAGCGCAGTTCGAGACCGCAATCGGCGCGATCAAGGCTTCGGCCGGGGAGGCCGGAGATTTTGCTACGGCGCTCAAAACCCAGCAGCTGATCGCCAAACTGGGCGATTCGCATACCATGCTGTATTTCCAACAGCTGATAAACCGGCAGCAGATACTGCCGATCGGATTGCTTTGGGTCTCCGACGGGTTGTACGTCATACAGACGACCGACGAAAACAAAGAGTTGCTGGGGCACCGGCTCACAGCGGTCGGCAAGGCACCGGTCGAAACCGTAATCGACAGCCTGAGCACCCTGTTCACGGTCGACAACGAAGCAATGGTAAAATCCATGATTCCCCAATTGTTCCCGTCGCTGCAGCTCCTGGAATATTTCGGGTTCGCACACAACGGACAGGCGGAACTCACGCTGGACGGGGACAAGACCTATACGCTCAAACCGTCCGATCCGCAGCACGGCGGACAGGCCACATTCCAGCCCGACTCCCTGCCCTTTGCGATCGCGGAAAGGAACGTGCTTTTCACGGATCGCTATTTCCCCGAGGAAAAAATATACTATATCCTCTACAACTCCTGCTGGGGGCGTGAAAGCGAGGCGGAGTTCAAGAGCCGCGAGAAAGCCGCGTCGCTGCCGTCGTTCACGGAGTTCGGCCAAAAGGCGTTCGGCATATTGCAGGGCAACCCCGTCGGGAAGATCATTTTCGACATGAGGAACAACGGCGGGGGGAATTCGGCACAGGGGACGGCATTCATCGAAAGGCTGGCCGGGTTCCTAAAGCAGCATCCCGGCATAAAAACCTATGTCGTCATCGGGCGAAGCACATTCTCCTCGGCCATCCTGAATACGATGGATTTCAAGCACCTGACCGATGCGGTCGTAGTCGGCGAAGAGACCGCCGGCAAGCCCAACCACTTCGGCGAGGTACGAAGTTTCCGGCTCCCGGGATCGAAGCTGACGGTCGCCTATTCGACCAAATATTTCCGGCGTACGGACGAAGAGGCCGACACGATCACACCCGACGTAAGGATCGAAATGAGTTTTGCGGATTTCACGAAAGGCATCGACCCGGTGTACGAATGGATCAAGGCACAGTAGGCAGCGCAATTTGGTGAGGATAACATCCCGGCTCCCGGCCCGCAACCCGGCGCGGAGGCCACGCACTCCCGGGACAGCGGCATCGCCCCCCACTGCGCGGCACACGAAACAATATACGACGAAAAGTCCCCGGTACGCAATCCGGGACGGAGCATCGCACTCCCGGCGCAGAGGCCCCGTCCCCCGATACGAAGGCATAGCCCCCCCCACCGCACAGCGCACGGACAATATCTGTCTCTTATACACATCTCCGAGCCCACGAGACCGTACTAGATATCGTAT
>ERZ1027247.63-NODE-63-length-73075-cov-22.218283_pt1 | contig 73075 bp, 41 predicted proteins | sample MGYA00519262_ERZ1027247 | MGnify/ENA primary metagenome ERZ1027247 (study PRJEB26926, sample SAMN06164776) | human gut metagenome | biome: ENVO:00009003; feature: ENVO:2100002; material: ENVO:00002003 | host: Homo sapiens | place: USA | collected 2012 ... | reverse complement strand
TTTATCCTCCTGCTCTGGAAGACAACTGGAGAAATACATTCAAGTTGTTCGGCATTTACAAAAAAGCACAGTTTGTCACCAATGGCAGTCTGTCCAAAGTTCTTGAAAGTAAAGACAACTACAAGGATAAAGAAGAGTTTGACCTAATTATTGTCGATGAAGCACACGGTTTCCGTAGCGACAGTTCGGGCAAGTATGACGAACTGCAGAAGATATGCAAGTCTCCTTGCATGAATATGGGCTTATTGAAGAGTTCGCAAAAGAAAGTGATGCTTCTTTCAGCAACCCCACTCAACAACCGTCCCGACGATTTGCTGAATCAATTATTGCTGTTCCAAAACAGTCAGAGCTGCACCATTGATGGAGTTCCAAACCTCAAAGGTTTCTTCTCAGAACATATATTGGAGTACAAGCGATTGATGCGTGAACGTGATAAGCGTGATGTTACATCCGAAGTGGATAAAATATATGAGCAAATCCGCAGTAAGGTTATCGACAAGGTAACAGTTCGTCGTACACGCAACAACATTCTAAATGACCCTGATTATAGGGCAGACATCAGGTCGCAAGGCATCATATTCCCCAATATTCTGCCACCTAACGAATTGGAGTACGTGATGGATTCCGACACAAGTAATCGTTTCTACGAAACGTTGAAACAATTGACCGATGGAAAAACAGATGAAAATCCGGAGGGTAAGGGACTGACTTATGCCCGTTATCGTGCGGTGGAATTCTTGAAGCCAGAATACCGTAACAGGTACAAGAATGCTGTACATATCGGTCAGACATTGGCCGGAATCTATCGTGTCCACATGGTGAAGCGATTGGAAAGTAGTTTTTATGCTTTCAAGAAATCGCTCCGTACACTTCTTCGTATCACAACTGATATGATTAAGATGTTTGAGGAAGACAAGGTTATCATTGCCCCAGACTTGAAGGTAAAGGATCTTCAAGCAAAGAATATGGAGCTTGATGAGATTATCGAGTATGCCATTACCAAGGGATATGCAGCTGAGGATATTCTCTTCCCTGCTGATGCATTCACTTCAGAGTTTCTTGAAATGCTCCACCATGACCGTGATATATTGGAACAACTTAATGCGGACTGGGAGAAAGAGAAAGACGACCCAAAATTCGAAAAGTTCCAGGAAAACCTTACTCATAATTTCTTCGATAAAGAGATAAACCCATCGGGCAAATTGGTGCTGTTCTCCGAAAGTGTAGATACACTGAACTACTTGTACGATAGGCTTACAAAGGAAATGGGTCGTTCTGATGTCTTAATGGTTACAGCTGCCAACCGTAGCCGCTTGGGGCAGACCATTAAGGAGAATTTTGATGCAAACTTTGATAGCGATTCTATGAAGTACAACATTATTATTACTTCTGATGTGTTGGCGGAAGGTGTGAACTTGCATCGCTCTAATGTGATTGTCAATTACGATTCGCCTTGGAATGCTACCCGGTTGATGCAGCGTATCGGTCGTGTAAACCGTATCGGATCGATTGCTCCCAACATCTACAACTATATGTTCTACCCGTCTCAACAGGGTGATAAAGAAATTCAGCTATATAAGAACGCCCTTGTCAAGTTGCAAGGTTTCCATTCGGCATTTGGCGAAGATGCACAAATCTATTCCAAGGAGGAGATTGTAAAGGAGTTCCAGATGTTCGATAACAATGTAAAGGATAGCATTGACAAGAAAATCGCCCTATTGCGTGAGGTGCGTGAACTCTATAATAGCGACCGCAAACTGTATCACAAAATCAAGACACTGCCAATGAAGAGCCGTGTAATGCGTGATACAGGAAAACATAGCGGTAAGTCTATTATATTTGTTTCTTCCAATGTCAAGACAGAGTTCTATTTGGCAACAGCCACCGGTGTAGAGGTTATCGACTTTCTTGAAGCGGTAAAATATCTCAAAGCAAAGCCCGAAGAACAGCCTGTGCCATTCTCCAAAGAAGAGCAACACTACAAGCACGTAAATAGTGCATTGGCTCAATATACGACCGAATACGTGGAGGCAGCCGATACATCGTCAATCAACCGCTCTGACCTTGACAAGACTTCGCTTGAAGCCAACAAGTTCTTGCGTACCATCAAGCAGATAACGACCGACAGTGAATTGAAATCGCAATGCGATGTACTGACGGGATATATCAATGAAGGTATCTATGCCCAGCTGCCTCGTTACTTGAAAGCCTTGTCTCGTGAATACAGGAACGACCGTGTAAAGATGAAGCAAGACGAGTATAGTTTACAAAACAGAATTTCGGAACTGCTTGGCGAGTATCAGACGATGAACAAGGAGCAACGTCACGATGCACAAGACATTTCCAATCCTCAAATCATTATTTCAGAGAGCTTCAAATAAATCACTCACTATAAACCAATATCACTATGGCAACTGTATATACTTCAGATAGTTTAAGAAACCTGTTCCAATCGTCATTCAACTTGGCACAATGGTATAGCTTTTTGCAATATTTTTTTAATGCAAGCGAATTGAAAGAGAAACCCGAAAGAATCATTGAGAACACTTCAGATGAAGGCTATTATTTAGGCAACATAAATACTATCGATAGCTACCGTGTAGGCTTATTCCATTATAATATCCGTCAAGGCTCTGTCGCAAACAAACGTGTGGGGCTTCGTAATCTCGTTAAATCATTCATCAATCCCACTTGGGGAGAATTTGATGCGGCATTGGTTGTATTTGACAGTGGCGACCATTGGCGTTTGTCATTTATTTGTGACATTAAGGGTGAAGCAACATCGCCTAAACGATACACCTATGTTTTCGGTAGTAATGATTTGCTGTATAGAACACCTATCGAGCGTTTCAACTTTTTAAAGAAGAAAGGCATATCGTTCGAGAATTTGAGAACTGCATTTTCCGTTGAAGCCCTCTCTGATGAATTCTTCGACAAGTATCGTGAGCAATATGCCGACTTTATCCAATATATTACGGGTAAGCGTTTTGTCAAGGTTGGCAGCAAGTGGGAAGAAAAGGTACTTGGTGAGCCTAACATAGCATTGATGCAGGCATTTAACCATAACGAGAAGAAGATTCGTGACTATGTGAAGAAGATGATGGGGCGAATTACATTCCTGCACTTCTTGCAACGCAAAGGATGGATGTGTGGAGACCTCAACTATATGCAGAATATGTTTAAGAACTCACCATATAAGGACGATTATCTTGATTCGGTGCTTGAGCCGTTATTTTTCGGTATCCTGAATACCAAACCTGCCGAGCGTGAAGCCCTGTTCGCCGATTACGGATGGGATAAGTCACTACTTAATGAGTGGAAAGATATTCCATACCTTAATGGCGGTTTGTTTGAGCGTGATGAGGAAGATGAACCTGAAAGCCGTTTCCCAGCCGACTACTTCAAACGCCTGTTCCAATTCTTCAGTGAATACAATTTTACCATTGACGAGAACGACCCTAATGATGCCGAAGTGGGTGTTGATCCCGAAATGTTGGGTAAAATTTTCGAGAACTTACTTGAAGACAACAAGGATAAAGGAGCATTCTATACCCCGAAAGAGATAGTACGCTATATGTGTCAGGAATCTCTTATCGCTTATCTTGAAACCAATACAAGTATAGCAAAAGAGAAGATTCGCCAATTTGTTCTTTCGCCCGAAGAAGGAGTCGTGGATATTCCTGAGAATAAGAAGCCTAAACTACTTACAGCACTTGAAGAGGTGAAGATTTGTGACCCGGCCATCGGCTCGGGAGCATTTCCTATGGGCTTGCTCAACGAACTATTACATTGTCGTGAAGTGTTGAGTGGCGAGTGTTACGACCGTGCCGAAATAAAGAAGAGCATTATCCAAAACAACATTTATGGTGTGGATATTGAGAAAGGTGCTGTTGATATTGCCCGTTTGCGTTTCTGGCTTTCAATCGTAGTTGATGAGGAAACACCATCGCCATTGCCTAACCTTGACTATAAGATTATGCAAGGCAACTCACTTATCGAAAGTTTTATGGGAGTGGATTTGAGCAAACTCACTTACGAGAAAGGGCATAAGAAAGATAAAGGAGAAATCTCACTTTTTGACGATGAGAAAAATCGTTTACAGAAAACCGTATCACATCTGTTATCTTCGTACTACTCTTGTAGCGACCATAGTAGAAAGGTTAAACTACAGCAGGAAATTTCCGATACTATCAATAAACAGTTGGAGACACAAGCATACGACCCTGCAATTCTTGAGCAACTCAAGAACATAAACCTTGCAGAGAACAACAAATTCTTCCTCTGGCATACTTGGTTTAGTGACGTATTTAACCGATATGATGATAAAAACGGATTTGACATCGTTATTGGCAATCCGCCATATATCCAATTACAGAATAATGGTGGAGAGTTGGCAAAATTATATGAAGATTGTCGATTTCAGACATTTGCCAAGACTGGCGACATTTATTGCTTGTTCTATGAAAAAGGTTGGCAGCTTTTATGCCAACAAGGGCATCTCTGCTTCATTACATCCAATAAGTGGATGCGTGCAGGATATGGAGAAAAAACAAGAGGGTTCTTTGCAAAGCATACAAATCCTAAGTACTTGATTGATTTTGCAGGAGTGAAAATTTTCGATAATGCAACGGTTGATACAAATATCCTGATTTTCTGCAAGGGGCAGAATGAATATCAAACACGCTGTGCAGCTACTGATAAACTGAACAAAGATAGCTTAAAGAATTTGAGCAATTTTGTGCAGCAACAGTCAGTAGAATGCTGTTTTGAATCTTCTGATAGTTGGGTTATATTATCCCCGATTGAGCAGAGTATTAAAAGGAAAATAGAATCTGTTGGTACTCCATTAAAGGATTGGGATATTCAAATCAATTATGGAATCAAAACGGGATTTAATGACGCTTTTATTATTAGTACTGAAAAGAGGAATGAAATCTTAGACAATTGCTCCTCTGAAGAAGAACGAACTAAAACGGCTGAACTTATACGACCGATTCTTCGTGGCAGGGATATTAAGAGATATGGATATGAGTGGGCTGACTTATGGCTTATCAATACTCATAATGGGATTAAAGGTGTTAAACCTCGTATTGATATAAATGAATATCCAGCAGTAAAGGCTCATTTAGACCAATATTGGGATAAAATATCAAAGCGAGCAGATAAGGGAGACACACCATATAATCTTAGAAACTGCGCTTATTTGGACTTATTTTTTCAGCCAAAAATATGTTGGAAAGCAGTTGGACGAAATTTGGCTTTTTCTATTGTTGAATCAGGCACTTTTCTAACGGCTCCTGCAAGTTTCATATCAGCAGGTATCTATAATGAATATATTCTCGCATTTCTTTGCAGTAATGTTGGAACTTATTTTATCTATAAAAATAGTGATACCACTGGTGCAGGTGATATTATGCTAAATATCCAATCTCTAATAAAGTTTCCAATACCGCTTAATCAGACTATTAGCATCTGTGAAAGCATTAATGTTGTAAACCAAAGTATTTATCAAACGTACGGATTTACATCTGATGAAATCTCTTACATAGAAAGTTCTATATAAATGCCAAGCCCTCAATTTTATGCCATTGGGGGCTTGGTTTTATTTACCTATCTATCAACTTGTTTACAAGATAAAATGTAATCTATTTCTTCTTGTGTTAATTTATATGCTTCAAAAATAATGTTATCTACATCTGTATCGGTTGCAATGCCATTCACTCGTTGATTTATTACTTCACTTAAATACGTCGGAAAGTCTAATTTTACCAATGTCTTTTCTAATGTAGTTACATACAATTGTATTCCTCCACCTTGGACTTCTGCTTCTGTTGTTAATTTCAAATACCAATCAAAGAGTTTACAATTCATTAGACCTAAAAATTGGAGAAGTTGATTCCGTTGTCCTGTCATTATATTTACAGCATTGTTGCAAATCATCGTTCCATCATTGAATGAAAAATTGATATTGCAACCTATAATTTTCCACATTACTTTTGGCTTAAAGAAATCCTCCCAATAACTGATACTATCTTGGGTTTCAAACCACTTATTGCTTGTTTTCTTTCGAGCTTTTATCTCTTCTCCGTTGATTATATATTTCTTGCCTGTTTGCTCTAATCGTTCTTTTCCGAACGATAATAGATGAGCCTTTACAGCAGGAAACTCTTCTATGTTATAATGGCGAGAAGGGAACGTGGCAATTAACCATAAGTCAGCCCACTCATATCCATATCTCTTAATATCCCTGCCACGAAGAATCGGTCGTATAAGTTCAGCCGTACGCAATCTTTCATCTTCAGTCTGGCAATTAGCCAATATCTCGTCTCGTTTTTCTGTTGAAATGATGAAAGCGTCGTTATAACCAGTAAGTACACCACGATAGATTTTAATATCCCAATCCTTAAGCGGTGTTCCTACTGACTCTATCTTTTGCTTGATGCTCTGTTCTATTGGGGATAGAATTACCCAACTTCCTTCATTAGAAAAATTACAGATTGTATGCTGTTGCTGCACAAAATTGCTCAATTTTATGCTTCAATCCTATCATTGATGAAACGAGATAATGTATTTCTATCAACTTTACATATTTTAGCTATTTTGCGTTTAGATACACCCACTTGTATTAACTCACGAATAAGGTTTTCCTTACCCGATAGTTTGTACTTGTCAGGAGCGTTTTTCTTTCCTTTCGGACGTCCAAGTATAACACCTTCCGCTTTTTTTCGTGCTAAAGCTTCCTTTGTTCGCTGAGATATAAGATTACGTTCTATCTCTGCTGACAACCCGAATGCAAAAGCCAAAACTTTACTCTGTATATCTTCGCCGAGCCTATAATTATCTTTAATAGTCCACACCCGACATTCCTTTGTCATGCAGATATTTAGTATTTCCATTATCATGAACAAATTACGACCAAGACGAGATAGTTCTGCACATATTATTAAATCATCTTTTTGTATTCGTCTTAAAAGTGTTCCGAGCTGCCTTTTGTTATAAGCTTTAGTACCACTGATGGTTTCTTCTATCCAACCATCAATTTTGATGTTTTCTCTCTCACAGAAGTTGTTGATTTCAAATCTCTGATTTTCTACCGTCTGTTTATCGCTACTAACTCTAATGTATCCGTAAATCATAATTCTAAATGTTATTATTCATTCGCAATGGCGAAAGATTCCATTAGAAAATACGTCATTTACTTTAGGTTATATTACATGGCTTAACAAATTATTTGTGTTTTGATGAGGTGCTATTGGCAAATATGTGGATACTGGAAGCCTAAATTCAATACTGCTTCAAGAGAAAGAATAAGAAATTATATTTGCAATTATTTTTAAAAGTCTGATTTTCTCCGTTTTTCAATGAAATTGTTTTGGCAGCGAAAAAGAAAAACATTACTTTTGTGAATGAGAAAAGCGTTCTTTTGATTAGTGTAGAACATTGCAGAATGGAGAAGCTCGCTGGTTTCCAAATCGTTACCTGTTAAGTTGAAAATCTTTGTAAATTCTTTGTTTTCAATGAGTAAGAAGAAATAATATGTCTTCTCAGGTGGAATCCGATCTCCTTGCTGATGCCGCAGGCTTTGGCAATCTGTTTGAGGTGCTTGTTGCATGTACCGTTAGAGGGCATGGGAAATACGAAATCGCCTCCGGCAAGTCCCTTGTACCTTTCTATCAGTTCCTTGGCTATTTCCATAAGGGGAACGTTGCTCGACACACGGGTCTTGGTGCGTCGGGTTATGATCCACTCCTCGCCGTCGAAGTCCATGCGCTGGATCTTGTCATGGGTGAGTGTCTTTATATCAATGTAGCTAAGTCCGGTGAAGCACCCGAAGAGGAACATGTCACGTACGAGGTTGGTCTGTTTTTTCACGAACACGGCGTTAGCCAGGGTGCGCAGTTCCTCTTCCGTGAGGTAGCCCCGGTCTGTCTCCTGCATTTCAAGGCTGTACTCGCCGAAAGGGTCGGAACGGACGATACCACGCCGCCATGCCTTGTCTGTCAGGCTGAGCAGTGGCATGGTGTATATCCAAAGAGTGTTGTCACTCAATCCCTTTTCCACACGCAGGTACTTGTCGAAATCGGTGATAACCTCCTTTGTCAGTTCCTTGTAAGCCATATCGGTTCGTTTCTTCTTCTCCCAAAGGAAGGTGGCGAAATGGTTGTACACGGCCAGATACTTGTTGTAAGTGGATTTGGCACGCTGCCCTTTCTCCACCATCGCCTCAAATTCCCGGTTCATGTTCTCGAAATCTTTCAGGATGCAGTTTTCCATTACGCCGATACCCAGAAAGGCGTTACGCAGCTTCTCGGCGGTGACAAAATCCTCTTCCCGGAGAATGCGGTGATAGTGGTTGGTAAGCCGGGCACTGACTTCTTTGAGCTGCCCGTTTATCTCTGTCGCCTCGGCGGACTTGCCTTTTGCCTTACCATTCTCCCATAAATCCGGCGTAACGAATAGTTTGGTTCCCAATGCTTTGTCATCCCCATCAATGGAGATCTTCACCATGATGGGGGCTTTTCCGTCCCGGTTTCTCACTGCCGATCTCTTGATGTAGAACGAGGTTGCAAACGTACTTCTCTTTGTTTTCATAACTCTAAAATTTTCGTTTCTAAAGGTAGTTAATTATTTGTTACCAAGAGTTATGCAAAACAACGCAAAGCTGTGAAACAGAACTTGTTATATTCCATATATCCTCTTTAGGACTGGTAGCTGCTTAGTAGCCGAACTTTGTCTGAAAGGGGTATTTTCAAGCGTTTTATGCCAAAGCTTGTTTCAATCCGCCCTACATACAAAATACTGACCTCCAATTATTTAAGTAGAACTTTGCTTTTCTTTGCGTCTTATGCCGATTTTTTATGTAAAAACTTACACTCGCAGTAGACATATTCTTTCCGGTTGTTATTCAAAATATCAAATCGTTGGTTTGAAAAATTCTCATTTTTTCTACTAGATATCTCAAATACTTGCAACGATACGAGATGTAACCCCATGAGAACACTCCCATAAGATTATTTCTATGTTTTGGGGGCAACACGGAACATATTGAGCTTATGATGCTTAGCGAAGATAATATAAAGGTTGCTCAATACCTCACCGAACTTCCTGAAAAGAAATGATTTGCTGATAAACTTACCCGTTCTATCGAAATAGCAAAAAGTTACAAAGAAAGTGAGGGTAAGTAATATGTTTTAATATATGGAAACAGAGCATAAGGCACTGATATACATACTCCCCTTACACGTCTATAAACATTTCTCCCAATTATGCAACCAAATTCATCCATTTTTTGTACCTTTGCATTATGAAACATTTCTGCACAATGACCCGATAATTAAACAATTAAGATATACGAAACTCCGGCATCGTCTTATAGGCTTTGGTCAGCCTCGCAGGGATGGTGTCGGGGTTTTGCGTTTTTTAAAAAGCTATGGATATAACCGCCATTAACAAATATCTTCAATCAGCACCAAGATACCGCCTTGTTGTGCTGAAAGATGAGATGCCGCCTGACGATATCCCTAAGTTTGACATAGGTAAATCCATTTCTGCTTACATAATATCCGAAAACTTACTCCATTCAAAAGATTTGAAAATGCTCGTGAATGCTGAGTTTATGCGCCTTTTCAGGGAAATAGCCAGTAACGACACTACTTTTGGCAATGCTATTTCTTTATGTAACTTCGGGATAGTTTTTGAAAAAAAACTTGGCTTGGATATGCGGACAATCTTAAAAGATTTATCTCGCAATTATCTAATGTTTATCCAATGGGAGGGCGTAGTCAAAGATGACAGACTTTGTTTTTTGACTTCCGACTCTTCCAATTTTATTGATCTTTCAGAAATATCACACCTCACTATATGAAATATCTTGAAATACTGCAATTCAACCCAATAGTTGATGTAATCCAATTCAACAGACTTTCGGAGCGCGACTACCAACTCGATGCTCTACACAATTTCGTTTACCCTGATTATTTCCTCGAAACCATTCTCCCCGAGTTCGTGAAGAATATGGTTTTCGGGGGGCACGACCAAAAGGGTATTCAAGTAATAGGTAGCTACGGTACTGGTAAGAGCCACTTGATGGGTCTTGTGCAACTTGTAGCTGAAAATGCCGACAACCTCGCAGAGCTTCGCAATGAACAAGCACGAGAGATAATGCAACCTATTGCAGGTAAGTTTATGGTACATCGCTTCGAGTTGCAGCATAACAATTCACTTTGGCGTATTGTTACTTTTGAGATACAGCGTTTCCTTGACAGCCACGATATCGACTATAAATTTGACGAAAATTCGCTCAAAAGCTACGGAGAGCAATTAAGCGAAATGATGGCTGCTTTTGAGGATAAATATCCCGACAAAGGCTTTATCCTCGCTATTGACGAGATGCTTCAGTTCCTTCGCCTCCGTGCAGAATCGGGTAACCTCGAAAGTGAGTTGCCCGTGCTTCAAGCCTTGGGGCAGGCTTGCAACAACACAAAGTTCGTGTTTATGTTCGGCGTGCAAGAATTGATTTATTCCGCCCGTGAGTTTCAGTTTGCAGCCGATATGCTCCGAAAGGTGAAAGACCGCTACCGCGACCTTTCAATCCGCCGCGAAGATGTTTCGTATGTGGTGCAAAAACGCCTTCTTGATAAGACCGAACAACAAAAGGCTATCATCCGTGAGCACCTTAAACCGTTTACGCCTTTCTTTGCCGATATGCACGGCAACATCGAGAAGTATGTGAATCTGTTTCCCGTTCACCCCTCATACATCGAGAACTTTGAGAAAATCAAACTTGCACAGTCGCAACGCGAAATTCTCAAAACACTTTCTCGCCAATTCGACAAAATCAAGGACAATGATATTTCTGAAAACGAACCGGGACTGATTACTTACGACCAATATTTTGAACAGATGATGCAAGATGCCTCGATGATGGCCAACCCCGACTTTAAGTTGGTTAGCGACACGGTGCATCTTGTTCATGATAAAATTGAGAATAATTTCGAGGGCCCGCGCCGCAAGCAAATTCCGCTTGCTAAGCGCATTGCCAACGCTTGTGGTATCAAAATTATTCAAGCTATGCTGAATAAACAAAACGGTGCTACAGCCGAAACCTTGACCGATGACCTCTGCCCGGTATTCGCAATAATGGAAGACCGCGAGTTCCTGCTCGACCAAGTGGGCAACTGTGCCAACCTTATCGTCAAGGCTACTTCGGGTCAGTACTTTGACCGCAAAGAAAATGACGAGTTTGCGCTTCGCACCGAGGGCGGCATTAATCCCGACCAACTTATTAAGGATTATGCTGATAGTCTTTCTCCTGCTCTGCGAGACAAGGCTTTCTCCGCATTTATGGTAGAAATGCTCGGTATCGACACCGACCCGTGTCGCACGGGTTTCGACATCTATACTCACGAGCTGATTTGGAAATCGCACCGCATCACTCGTGACGGTTACATCTTCTTTGGTAGTCCGAATGAGAAATCCACTACGCACCCTCGCCAGCATTTCTATATGATATTTATGCCGGTGTTCCGCACCGACATACAGCGAGGACACGATACGGACGAAGTCTATTTTGTTATGGACGGTCTTACCAATGAGTTTAAGGATGCCGTTTGTATGCACGGGGCTTCCACAGCTCTTTTTAACTCTGCTCCCACCGAGCAAAAGACTATTTTCCGCGACAAGATGCAGCACTGGTTCACCAAAGCGCGTGATGCTTTTAAGGCTTGCTATCTTGACGCTACCAAGATTTATTTTAATGGCGATGAGCCTAAATTACTTCGCTCTTTCTCACTTCCGGGCGCAGGCACTCCTTTGTTGGAAATCTTTGATTCGGTTGCAGGGGATGTGCTTGAAAGTGCGTTTGCTGATGCTTCACCTAACTATCCTGCGTTTACCGCCGTGCGCTCGGACATTACCAATAGCAACCGTGAACGCTTTATCCGCAATGCCATTGCGAAGGCGGTGAAGCCTGATGCAGCTAATTCCGAGGGTGAGGCGGTGCTCCTTGGTTTGAAACTTTTCAGCGGTGGACAACTCAATGCCGACACTTGCGATTTTGCTAATTCGCTGATTGATAAGCTCGAAGAAAAAGGTGAGGGTATGGTGCTCAATCGCGATTAAATCATTGTTGCCGTAGCAGATTCCAATGAATCTATTTGGCGCACTCTCGACTTCAATATCGAAGCCGACCTCGAATTTGTGGTTTTGACAGCAATGGTGCAACTGGGACTGATTGAGATTAAGCTATCTAACGGATCGGTTGTCAATGCTTCCAATGTCGATACTTTGCGTAATGTGGACAAGAGCGAGTATTTTATGTTCTCGCTTATCAAGAAACCGCAGGGCATCAATATTCCTTTGGTGCGCCGTGTTACAAAATCGTTTATCGGACAAGACCTTTCCAACAAACTTGATTTTACCGACACTTTTGCCACTATATCGAATAAGGCACGCGAACTGGCGGCACAAGTTGCCACTTTCCAAGGTCGTATGATGAACGAACTTGCGGAAATCACCATTGCCGGGGAGAAAGTGTTTGGCGAGGAACTGCTGCATCATCTGCGCTTGGAAACTCCTGCACTCAAAGGTTTTTACGACCAACTCGCCACCTATACCTCTAAGGCTAAAATCCGCAACCTGCAAATTCCACTCGACCGTATCGCGCGTTTGGAGGAGGTACAAAAGTTGATTAACGACACCAAACTGCGTATGGGTGTTGTTCGCAAACTTTCCGACTTGATTAACTATTTGACTTCGGCAAAGCAGTATGTTCCCGCAGGAAGCAACCTGATGACGAACCTTGACCGACAAATTGAGGCGGCTCTCGCTTTCGACCCGGTAAATAGTTCGGAGCAGGAGGTCAATGCTTTGCAAACTTCGCTTGCCGAAACCAAACAAGCATACATCGACTACTTTTTGCTTCGCTACAATGCCGTTTGCTTGAATGATATTCAGCAGGGCGAGCGCAATGCGGTGCTCAATTCCTCGGAATATCGAGTGTGTCAAATTTTGCGCGACTGCACCATATTGAACCCTGCGGTGTTCACATCTTGGCTGTCTGACTTCACCCGTCTGCGTGTGCCGCAGTCGTCTGTCAATTCGGATATTCAGAATTTTCCGAATCCTATCAGTGGTTTCAATCCGATTTCAAGCACTCCCTCGCAGAAGACTATTACCGGACTGCGTCAGGAACTCGAAAACATCTATCGCTCTTGGCATCAAGACATCATCGATTTCCTGAACTCGCAGCATACGCAAGACACGCTAAAATTGCTTAAAGAGGAAGACCGCAGTTATGCCCAAGGTATAACAAGCGGACTGATACAGATTGATTCCGACTATTCGGCACGCACGGTTATTGAGTTTATCAAGCACGTTTCGCAAGACCTCGAAGAAGTGGAGATAACTCCTGCGGTGCTTAACGAGCAATTCAGTCGCGCTATGTCGGTCGATGAGTTTACCGCAAGAATGGATAGGCTCGTTATGAACCTTATCGGCAGCAAGAAACGCGACAAAGTACGCATTATTTTCCGTCTAAACAATTCTGAATTTTCCGTCTAAACAATTCTGACAATGAGTAAAAAGACATATAACCCTGATGAAGCTACCCTCGGCTTGGTTTTCGAGGAGGGAACTGCCACCGAGCAGAATGGCCCGGTAACCGTACTGGGGCTGACCTTTGCCAATAATGATGAACGGCGCGAGTATTTCCGTACCGAACTGCGCCGCAAACTGCCCGAACTGCGCAACATAGAGGGCTTCCCGATTGGCGAAGACGATGACATCATCGCCCTTTCCGACCCTCCTTATTATACCGCTTGCCCGAACCCTTGGCTCAACGATTTTATCGCAGAATGGGAAGCGGAGAAAAAAGACCTCGAAGCAAAAGGATTGAGAAAAACGGACTTCGAGGTGACTGAACCGTATTCTGCTGATGTAAGCGAGGGAAAAAACAACCCGGTTTATACAGCTCATACTTACCATACAAAAGTACCACACCCTGCCATTATGCGATATATCTTGCATTATACGCAGCCGGGTGATATTATATTCGATGGCTTTTGTGGTACGGGTATGACTGGCGTGGCAGCGCAGGCTTGTGCTAAATCTAATAATGAATGGCATTCAAAAATAGAAAGCGAGTTTGTTAATTCGGTAGGACATAAGCCTAAATGGGGAAAAAGACATGCTATTTGTGGTGATTTATCACCATATGCATCGATGATCTCGAACAACTATAATTCTCCTACTGACATTTCACTTTTGAAAAGTGAAACGCAACGTATCATGAATGAATTGAAAGATGAATGTGGGTGGATGTATACAACTCTGCACGACAATAAACCTATTGGTTGCATTAACTATATGGTTTGGAGTGATGTGGCAATATGTCAAAATTGTGGTAAGGAATTCATCTATTGGGATTCTGCTATGAGTAAAGAGAAAGAAGGATTATTAGATAATTTCGAATGTCCTTATTGTAAATGTTCTCACACAAAAGCAACTGCTAAACGTTCATTTCAAACTGTCTATGACGATGTTATTGACGACGTAGTCAATGTCATTAAGCATGTTCCAGTAGTAATGGTTTATACTGTAAAAGGTAAACATATCGAGCGTGAACCATTAGCTTATGATATTGATTTGTTGAAGAAAATAGACCAACATCCGATTGATACTAAATATATTCCTATTCAACTTTTGCCTGAAGGCTACAATACAGAGCAGCCTAAAAAAACACAAGGGTATTTTTATGTACATCAGTTTTATACTCGAAGAAACTTAATTGCATTATCAATTCTATTCAAGAAGATATATGAATCAAAGTATCCGAGTAAATTGATGTTCCTGTTTACTGCGATGATAGGCAGGTCAACAAAAATGCAAAGAGTTCATATAAACAACTATTTTCATGGTGGCGGTGGATGGAATGCGGGTAACCTCAAAGGGACTCTTTATATTCCTCCTTTCCCAGTTGAGACTTCTGTACTTGAGCAAATAGGAGACAAATTACGTCTTCTCTTAAAAGCTGAACCATATTTGCCCCATAGCTCTGACAACGTCATACAAGTTGCTTCAGCATTAAAACAGAATATGTACACAAATAGTGTTGACTACATTTTTACCGATCCTCCATTTGGAGCTAATATTAATTACTCTGAATTAAACAGTTTGCCTGAGGCTTGGCTAAGAGTGACAACAAACAATGAAACAGAAGTAATAGAAAATTCGGCACAAGGTAAAAGTTCTGCATTTTATCATAATGAAATGCAGAAGTGCTTTTCTGAATATTATCGTATTTTGAAACCTGGCAGGTGGATGACTGTAGAGTTTAGTAATACAAAAGCAAGTGTATGGAATTTTATACAGAGTGCTATAACATCTGTAGGTTTCATTATTGCTAATGTCGCTTCTCTTGACAAAAAACAAGGGTCATATAAATCTGTAACCACAACCACAGCCGTTAAGCAAGATCTTATTATTTCTTGTTTTAAGCCGAGCGAGAAGTTACTTGCACATTTCGAGAATATGAGGCAGTCGGACGACAACCAAAATATATTTGTCAGCACACAATCGTTTATCGAAGAACTGCTGACACGTCTTCCCGTGATTATTGTCAACGAGAAGAAGACAACTGCTGTTGTGGAGCGCAGCCCGAAGATTTTGTATGACCGACTGATTGCTTTCTTTGTGCAAAACGGTCGCCAAATTCCCATGGACGCATCGGAGTTTCAGCGTTTCCTGCGCGATACTTTTGTAGAGCGTGACGGTATGTTCTTTACCGCCGAACAAGCCATTAAGTATGATGACTTGCGCCGACAGAACCCGGAAATGGTTTCGCTTGCATTCTTTGTGGGTAGCGAAGCAGATGGTGTGCAGTGGCTCAAACGCGAACTTGCCGACAAACCGCAGACCTATCAAGACTTGCAACCGAAGTGGATGCAAGACCTCGTTGCTCCGAAGAAAGGGGATGCTATTCCCGAACTGATGCAGATTCTCGAAGAAAACTTCTTGAAAAACGAGGATAGCCAATGGTATATTCCCGATGTGGAAAATGAGGCTGACCTCGAAAAGGTACGCACCAGACGTTTGCTCCGTGAGTTTAAGACTTATGTGGAAGCTGCGGAGAAACCCAAAGGGCGCATCAAGGAAGCTCGCCTTGAAGCACTCCGCACGGGCTTCAAGAACTGCTATCAAGAGAAAGACTTCGCCACCATTGTTCGGGTAGGCGACCGCATACCGCAGTCGCTACTTACCGAAGATGATGTGCTGTTGCAATACTACGACATCGCCACTAACCGCATATAATATGGCTAAGAAGAATCTTCCACAAGGAATTATCAACCGCCTTTTCGGAGAATATTCCGAAAAGCGATTGGTCGTGGTGCAAACCTACGATGAATTTCTGGCTCGCGAAGATGTGCGCATGATGCTTACTTATGCTTCGCTACGCATCGCCGAGGGGGATAGTCTTACCTTGCGCCTTTGGTGGGAAACCACCGTGAAAGAGGAATTGCAGGAGCAATCCAACATCCGCTTTGTTTTTGTGCAGCGAGAGCAGTTTGATGTGCCGGACGATATAGCAATTTATGCCGACACCACCCAATTTGTGGCTCGACATATCTTTCCTCGCTATAAATGGGCTTTAATCAAAGACCAATCTATCGGTACATTGAATTATCTTTATCAATATCCGGGCAGGGTTTCGATTGACGAACTGCGCACTCATCATATCATTGCCGAATACCAAACTTCGTATGAGGGTGCAAAGGAGAAAATTGAAAACATCATTGCAGAATGGGATAAGCTGTTTGCCAAAATCAAGATTGATAAGCCGGGAGAATGGTTGCCACAAGCAAGCGCACTGATACTTCGTGCGCTCGAAATCGGAAACCTTTCAGCCTTGATGCCGAAAGTAGACGAACTCAATACGCTCTTTCAGCAACACCTTGTTGAACGCTATGCTTCAATCATCAGCTCGACCACACCTCCTGCCAACAAAGCACCAAAGAATGTATGCCAAGTGTTGCCGTTTATCGGCAAGCAGCCCAAAGAGGACAAGTTGGCTCTGGTGGTTGTCGATGGTATGAACTTTTGGCAAAGTCAGATGTTGGTAAACAGTTTGAGGAATAAGTATTTTGACATCAACGCACAGACCGATGTGATATATTCGTGGCTACCGAGTGTCACCGAACTCTCTCGCCAAGCTATATTTCTCGGTAAATATCCGTCTGTCAGCTACCAGCAAAGCAGTTCCTCGGAGAGTAGAATGTGGGAAGATTTCTGGCTGTCGAAAGGCTTTATCAATCGCAACCAAATTCTTTATGAACACGGTTCTACGATTGCCCTAAGCGACATATACAAACGAGTGGCTTGGGTAACGGTTGACCTCGATGAGAAGATGCACGCTTCCGATGACTTCCGTTATCTCCATGCCGCCACAAAGTTGTGGGTGGAGGAAGAAGACTTGCTCAATAATATCGGCGACCTTTTGCAACAAGGCTTCAAAGTGTATATCACCACCGACCATGGAAACATCGAAACCAAACCATCCCGTTTGCTTTCGCAGCCGGAAAAGGTTGGTTCTCCGTCATTGAGCAAACGCCACGTCACGCTTGCTCCGCAGGCATCGCGCGTGTTGTTTGAACAAGACCACCGAGGAGAAGTGCTTCAGATTGACTCTGCTTCATGCACTTACTATCCGACCTCAAACTACTGCTTTTCAAATATTCCGATGAACGTGACCCATGGTGGTACTCATTTCTTCGAAGTACTTATACCCTTTATTACGATTACAAAAAAATGACAGATAAAACAATACAAATAAGTATCAAACAGCGAGTTCCGCTCGATATATTTTGTTGCACCCTTGCCGACTATCTTAACAAGGGCGAAATAAACGAGCAGTATTTGCTCGAAAACCTACACTCGGTGTTTTCAGGGGAATATAATATCAAATTGACTTTTAATTACATCAAAAGTTCAATATTGAATCCTTTGATAAATGAAACTTTGGTGCAAAACAAAACTAAAATTCTTGCGGCTCTTAAAATTCCTTTCGAGGCTAATGTTATAGCAATTTCGCTTATCAATGTCAGATTTCCTTTTTGCTATTACTTTACAGCTCTTTTAGCCAAATATATGCGTTTGGAAACAGAACTTTCAAGAGATACTATCAACAAACTTGTTGGCAAAGACTATCCTTTGAACGGAACTTGCAAAAAGGCTATCAGAGTATCATTGACACAGCTTATAGATATGGGAGTTATCAAGCGTATCAAGATTGGACTGTACGCTTGGAATGAACCCATTTCTGTAAAAAATAAGATTACAGCAAAATTATGGGCTGAATCTTTTTTTATCAACAACCAGTTACTTGATCGTACTGATACCGAATTGCAATTATTTGACCCATATTTTCTGTATATCAAAGAGGAATAAAGATATTCTAATCAACCACCCATTCGTAAGCTCCGGCAAAATCGGGGCTTGTGTTGTTTTTGTCGGGTATCGGGAGCGCATTTCCTTTTGCAACTCGGAGCGAGGGAGATGCGGTAGGCAACCCGTAGCGAACAAGTCCGAAGTGATAAGTGGCAGTGTTGCGCATGAGTGATTGGCGGGGCGCATCTATAAGAGGTAGCGAGGTAGTGAGCGATGGCTATGCAGAGTCGCTTCGGCTTTACGGAGTGGCACGGCTGTGTTCCGATTGTCGCAAACGAGTTGAACGAGTGAGTTGCGAGCTTTCCCTTATCCCAATAGCAAAGGTGTAAAACGTGTTCCATTTGTAAGACAACACGATGATGTGTTCCAACGAGTAGAACTCCAGCAGCAATCCGTTATCCAAACGGACGAATTTCACCACCTTATAGTCGTTCAATACATCCGACTTCAATACCCGCTTCACGGCACGGTTCATGCTTACCGCCGTGATATTGAAAAGGTCGGCTATCTCCCCGGTATTCATCCGCACATTGTCACCCGTGGCGACAATGCGGTTGTCTTCTTCTTCTATGATCGTGTCGTGCCACATACGTTGTCCTCCTTTCCGCTTTTTGAATGAATCCGGCAGGAAACTATCAATATTCCCCAACCTTTTTTCCAGATTCTCCATGTCTTGATTGAGCTTCTCTTTGGTGATTTTTGCATAAATTTGAGTCGTGGAAATGTTCTTGTGATCAAGAATAGAATTGATTGTTTTTTTGTTTGTACACGATGATGTATTTCTCGTAAGACTTCTTGGACTTCATCCCAGCTTCCACTATCTTGGCATAGTCGGCGGTGAACTGTTCATAGACTTTCATCAACGTGTGGCATCGGTGCTCCAGTCCCAAGAAAGCATTCTGCACCTTTTCCGCCGTGACGAAGTTGTCCCTGTCCATAATCTCCTGATAGTGGGTGTTTATCTTCATCCGGATTTTGTCCAGCATCCGGTTTGTTTCCAATGCTACGGTACTCCTGCTCGTTGCCCGTCCCGTCTTGGTTTCCCATATTTTGGGGTTGATGGTCTGCTTGCAACTGAATTGCGTCTGTGTCCCATCGACCGTGATGCTTCCGTATTCCAAGAAATTGTAGTACTTTTGTATTAGAAAATAAGCCGATATTTGTGTTGTAATATAATCGCATATTTTAGATATAGATGGAAAATAAAATCATATTACCAGCGGAATGGTATCCGCAAAGTGCCGTCCAGTTGACATGGCCGCATGATGAAACGGATTGGGCGCCTATATTAGACGAGGTGATTCCTTGTTTTGTATCGATTGCCAAGGAGGTGATCAAACATGAGAAGCTCTTGATTGTCTGTCCGGACGAACAGGAAGTACGCAGACAATTGGGCGATGTGGATGACAGCCGGATCATTTTCAGGGAGATGGCGACGAATGATACCTGGGCACGTGATCATGGCGGCATTACTGTATTCGACCAGGGAGAACCAGTCGTGTATGACTTTGTGTTCAACGGGTGGGGGATGAAGTTCGCGGCGAATCTGGATAACCTGGTTACGCGTAACCTGTCGGTACAGGGAACATTTGCCGACGGGGTTCAGGTCATCAATATGCAACCGTTTGTCTTGGAAGGCGGCAGTATCGAATCGGATGGCAAGGGAACACTGTTGACGACGGTCGAATGTCTTTCGTCTCAGAATCGGAACGAATATCTGCAAAAGGAAGAGTTGGAAGCCTATCTGAAGGATGTCTTCGGCTTTGAACGCATCTTATGGCTGGAAAATGGTTATCTTGCCGGTGATGATACGGACAGCCATATCGATACGCTGGCACGGTTCTGTAGCGAAGATACGATTGCGTACGTGCAGTGCAAGGATGAGTCGGATGAACATTTCGAGGAGTTGCAAGCGATGGAACAGGAGTTACAGGCTTTCAGACAGGCTGACGGCAAACCTTACCGGTTAATCGCCTTGCCGATGGCGGACCCTGTGGAATGGGAGGGAGAGCGTCTTCCTGCCACTTATGCCAATTTTTTGATTATCAACGGGGCTGTGTTGTTACCCTATTATAAATCTCCGAAGGACAAACTGGCGAAGAAAGCTTTGCAACAGGCTTTTCCGGAGCGTGAGATTATAGGAATCAATTGCTTGCCGTTGATTAAACAACATGGTTCGCTACATTGTGTGACGATGCAGTACCCGGAGGGAGTCGTGTCAATTGACAATTGAGGTTTCAAATCTAAATCATAAATTATAAATCATAAATCATGAAGTTAGGGCTGGTGCAGCAGGCGAATAGCAGTGATCGGGCTGCTAATATTGAGAAACTGAAACAAAATATCTGGGCTTGTGCTTTGCAAGGAGCTGAATTGGTCGTTTTGCAGGAGTTGCATAACGGGCTTTATTTTTGCCAGACGGAGAATACCGAAGTGTTCGATCAGGCTGAACCGATTCCAGGACCTTCTACAGAGGGCTTCGGAGCGTTGGCAAAGGAACTGGGGATCGTACTGGTACTTTCTTTGTTTGAGAAACGAGCTCCCGGTCTGTATCATAATACGGCTGTCGTTATTGAGAAAGACGGCGCTATTGCCGGAAAATATCGTAAAATGCATATTCCGGATGATCCGGCCTATTATGAGAAGTTCTATTTTACTCCCGGTGATCTCGGATTTGAGCCGATCGAGACTTCTGTTGGTAAATTGGGTGTATTGGTTTGTTGGGATCAGTGGTATCCCGAAGCAGCCCGCCTGATGGCGATGAAAGGAGCGGAACTGCTGATTTATCCGACAGCTATCGGTTGGGAAAGCAGTGACACGGAGGAAGAGAAAAAACGCCAGTTAGGAGCGTGGGTAACTGTTCAGCGGGGGCATGCCGTAGCCAATGGTCTTCCGGTCGTTACGGTAAACCGGGTAGGACACGAGGCCGATCCGTCCAGACAAACGAATGGCATTCAGTTCTGGGGAAACAGTTTCGTCGCTGGTCCGCAGGGTGAACTTTTGGCCGAACTTTCCAATAATGATGAAGAAATACGAATTGTGGAGATCGACAAGACGCGTAGCGAGAATGTCCGCCGTTGGTGGCCTTTCTTCCGAGATCGCCGTATCGACGCTTTTGGTGGTTTGACCGAACGTTTTCTGATATGAGATTCTATAACCGCATAGAGGCCGTCTGCCGTATGAACCGATTGGGTGCGGAAAGGCGGCCTTTCCTGTTTGTGATCGATTACAAGCAAGAGCAGGTGATTGTGGAAGAGCCGGATCAGATCGATTCGGAGGCATTGCTCTACAATCTGGACGGTGTGACGAATGTTGTGACTGCAAGCCGTATGAATGATCGGGAGAACCGAACTTCTGCGATCCGATGGGAAACATTCCCTATCACACAATCGGCCTACGCCGACTCGTTTCATAAGGTGGTTGGACATATCCGGGCCGGAAACTCCTACCTGGTCAATCTGACTTGCGCCACTCCTGTTCGGACCGATCTGAGCTTGAAGGACGTTTTTGTCAGTTCGGAAGCCCGGTATAAGCTCTGGATGAAAGACCGTTTTGTCGTTTTCTCTCCTGAGATATTCGTGAAGATTCGGGATGAACATATCTATTCCTATCCGATGAAAGGGACGATCGATGCTACATTGCCGGATGCCCGCAGGCGGATATTAGAGGATCCGAAGGAAACGGCTGAACATGCTACGATTGTCGACCTGATCCGCAATGACCTCAGTATGGTGGCGACCGAGGTGATGGTGACCCGTTATCGCTACATAGACGAACTACCGACACATCAGGGGGCTTTGTTGCAGGTCAGTTCGGAGATCCGGGGTCGTCTTACCGGAGGTTGGCAGGCCGAAGTGGGAGATTTGTTCTTCCGGCTCCTTCCGGCAGGTTCCATTACCGGGGCGCCCAAAAAGAAGACAATGGAGATTATCGCGGAAGCCGAGACCTACGAAAGGGGGTTTTATACGGGTGTCATGGGCTATTTTGACGGGAATAGCCTGGACAGTGCCGTTATGATCCGCTTTTTGGAACAGCAGGCGGATGGCTCGTTGATCTTTAAGAGTGGAGGGGGAATCACTTCCCAAAGTGATTTGACAAGCGAATATAATGAAATGAAGCAGAAAGTATATGTCCCTATTTATTGAAACAATCCGGATCGAGAACGGGCGGATTAATAACTTATCCTACCATAACCGGCGTATGAATGAGACACGTCGGAACGTGCTATGTCAAACCGATGTGCTTGATTTGAACGATTACATCCGCCCCGTGAACTATCGGGAGCGGACGAAGTGTCGGGTCGAATATGATGTGGATATCCGGAACGTGGAGTATGCCGCCTATCACTTCCGCCCAGTATCCTCTTTGCGGTTGGTTGTCGATGACGAAGCCGACTATCGGTATAAAAGCAGAGATCGGAGTGTGCTGAACCGCTTGTTCGCGTGCCGCGAGACAGAAGATGATGTGTTGGTCGTCCGGAAAGGGTTGTTGACCGACACCTCTATTTGCAACGTGGCATTCTGGAACAGGAAACAATGGATCACTCCCTCCGCACCGTTACTGGCAGGGACGAAGAGGGCTTCGTTGCTGGATCAGGGAGAGCTGGTTGCAGGTGATATCCGTCCGGAGGATTTACCGGGCTATTCCCGTATCAGGCTGTTCAATGCGATGATCGAGTTCGGGGAAATCGATCTTCCGGTTGATAAGATCGTGCTTTGACTCAGATACTCCTTATCGTTGGCATAGATGTAGAGTAAGGTCCCGTCCTTGATGGTGTTAATGATCGGCTTGGCAAGCGACGGGGGTAGGGCGGGACAACCGAAACTTCTTCCTAAGCGGCCCGTCGAGACGGCAACAGACGGGCTGCAATAATTCGCCCCGTGTACTACGATCGCCCGTTCTTTTGCCCGGTCGTTGATCCCTTTTTCCAAGCCGTTCAGGACTAAGGAATAGCCATTTTTGCCCTGATAGGTATTTTCCGTAACGAAAAATCCCAATGAACTTTTGTAAGAATTGACTTTGTTGGAGAAAGAAGTGGCGTAATTTCCTCCGCTGTTTTTTCCGTGTGAGACGAGAGAGGAGAACAGGAGTCTCTTATGCCGGATATCCAGGACGTAAAGCCGTTCTTCCGTGGAAGGCTTTGTGAAGTCGATTAGGGTAATGATATCCTTGTTACGCCGTTCGATTGCCTGTGCTCCGGTTATCGCCTGTTCGAAAGCGGTATAGTCCACCATACTATCCAGCTGCATATCAGCATAGAGCTGTCGGCATACCGAAGACATGGCCGCCGCGGGATCAGCCGGAATCAGGGGAGACGAACTTCTGGTTGTCGTATAATTAGCCGGAAGAAATAATAAAAACAAGTATAAACAGATACGCAATAACATAAGATTGAATAATGTCGCACAAAGATAAGACTTTTAATCAAAAACGAAAACAATAGTCTCATTTACAGGTGCCCAATCATAAACGAACTTGGCGTGAGAGGTCGCATTCCGGACGCACATATGGGAGCGTGGGGTCGTTCCAAGTGTTGGGCTGTATTCGATCAGCGACTTGCGTGGCGCGTTTACCGGGACCCCGTGGATATAACCTCCGTTGGTGAACCGGCTGGCATAAGGAGCGAATCCGCCTGTCTCTTTGCTGCCGTCTACGAGGTAAATCATCCTTGCCTTCTTTTCCTGAACGACAAATATGCCTAATGGCGTTTCCTGTGCGTATGGAGGACGGTGCTGCCCTGTTGTGGCCGGATTCATGCTTCTGACCAACCATTTGGAACCTGCATGTTCGAGTGTTGCGATGTTCTGGTTGGTGACGTCGACGAATATGGCCTTGTCGAACGTGACGCTATCGGCTATCGACTTGACATATTTTCCGGGAACCAGCCATTCCCCGTTTGTATAGATCGTTTGGATACGGAAAAGGCGGTTGCTGTCATCAAGCAATTTCACAAGAGCACCGTCACGGCCATAGCGTTCGGCAGTCAGTGTATCTTCCGGCAGATATAGCGGGACAGATTGGTAACGTTCGATACCTAAAGTGTCGGAAACCCGCTTGTAAGCATCGCGATGAAACTTCCGGACCAGCGGGGCTTCCCCGTTCTTGTTCCTGTAGTTTTGAAAGATCGCCCAACGGGACGGTTTCTGTCGAAGCGAATCGAGCAGACGGAGACCGGCACGGATCTTATCCCATTGGAATTCCCGCATTGTATCCTTGTATGGGTAAGTATCGGCCAACGTATGCTGGTCGTAAAGCAGTTCCTTTTCTATAACGGTTTCAATGAGGGGAGGGGCCGCCTCCGGTACTGTTTCTGCAACGGGAGTGTCTAGTCCGGGTAAACCAGGTCCTTGCGGCTCTCCTGGCTTTGTCGTACAGAAACTCAGTGTGGAAAGGCAAAGCAACAAGAGTATGGGAACTGTTTTCATTGTATCTGTCATTCTATTCATTATATAAATATAAACAAAAGAATAGAACGATTGTTTGTTTTTCTTTTTTTATTCCTTTTTAGGCAAACGAAGGACAAAGCGGATCAGGGCGACGAATACCTTGCCGTATTTGTCCAGCTTGAGCTGTCCGACACCTCGTATTTCGCTGAACTCGTCGAGCGTAACCGGTTTCTTACGGACCATATCTTCGAGGGCGTCATCCGAAAAGAGGATATAAGCCGGGGTATGTTCGCGTTCGGCAATCTGCTTACGGAGTTGTTGCAGGGAGTCGAGCAATGTTTCATCCACGGAAGTGGATTCGATCGGACGGATCGGACGGTATTTGTAGCCGCCTTTCTTGGTCGGCAGGGCAAAATCTTTGATCTTTTGGTAAATGGTCATGAGCGCCTGCTGCTCGCCGAAAAGGACTTTACGTCCTAATGGAGTCACTTTTAGGTGACCGGCCGACATATAGTCGATTTCAATATAACCGAGCTGAAGCATCTGATATAAGTATTCTTTCCACTCTTTGTAGCTGAGGTCTTTGCCAACACCATAGGTTTTTAGCTTGTCGTATCCTTTTTCCTTCAGTTCATCCTTTTCGGCTCCCCGGAGTATATCGATTAGCAGGTGCATATTGGCTGTTTGCCCGGTACGAAAAATACCGCTCAGGGCTTTCTGTACCAAGATGCTCCCGTCGAAACGTTGGGGAGGGTTCTTGCAGACGTCGCAGTTCCCGCAGTCCTTGTCCGTTTCTTCTCCGAAATAGCTCAGCAAGATACGACGCCGGCAGATGTCTGCCTCGCAATACCTGCGCATCCGGTTCAACTTCTGTAAACTGACGTCTTTCTGTCCGCTTTCCTCTGCAAAACGGCGAAGGAGCAGGATGTCGCCCACGGAATAGAACAGAAGCGTGTCGCTTTTCATTCCGTCCCGTCCGGCACGGCCTATTTCCTGGTAGTAGTTCTCGATGCTTGCCGGCATATTATAATGAATGACCCAGCGGACATTGCTTTTGTCTATCCCCATCCCGAATGCGACCGTTGCACACACTACATTAACACGGTCGTTGATGAAATCGTCCTGTGCTTTCTCGCGTTTGTCGGAGCTTAGCCCGGCATGATAGGCGACTGCCCGGATGCTGTACTCAGACAGTTCTTCGACCAAAGACTCCGTACTGTTACGGCTCATGCAGTAGATGATACCGCTCTGCCGGTGATGCCGGTTGATGAAATGGACGATCGCTGCGATCTTTTCCTTTTTGCTCAGCCCGCGGCGGATAGTGAGCGACAGGTTCGGGCGGTCGAAAGACGAGATGAATGTTTTAGGATCACGCAGTTTCAATTGATTCAGGATGTCCGTCCGGGTGATTTTGTCTGCCGTAGCTGTCAGGGCGATGATCGGTACTTTCGGAAAATTCTCTTTCAGAACGGACAACTGGGTATATTCGGGGCGGAAATCATGTCCCCAATGCGAGATACAATGCGCTTCATCGATGGCGATCAGCGAAATGTCGATGCGGGGCAGGAGCCAGTGTAGTTCGCTAATGATCCCTTCGGGGGAGATGTAAAGCAGTTTCACCTTTCCCTGTATGCAGAGTTGTCGTACCCGGTGGCGTTCTTCCTCCGGCATCATGCTGTTGAGCGTAGCAGCCGGTATGCCATTGGCGATCAGCCCTTCGACCTGGTCTTTCATCAGAGCGATAAGGGGAGATACTACGATGGCGGTTCCCGGCATATAGATCGCCGGAAGCTGGAAACAGATCGACTTGCCGCCACCCGTAGGCATCAGGACCAGCGAATCTTCTTTCTGCAAGGTGCGCTGTATGATTTCGGCCTGTAAGGGGCGGAATGAAGTGTATCCGAAGAACCGTTTGAGTAGTGACAATAATTCTTTCATGAGAATCAAAAAGAACTGAATATTTTTAAAAAGCACGCAAATATAGCAAATTATTGCAGAGATGCCGGATTTTTGTGTATCTTTGTCACCATTATTTATTTAACGAGCCGTGACGGCTCATACTTATTATATGACATTTGAACAATTGGAACTAATCGAGCCGATACGAAAGGCTCTCAAAAAAGAAAAGTACACAACTCCCACTCCCATACAAGCCGAAGCCATTCCCGTAGTATTGGACGGATCTGATTTATTAGGTTGCGCACAGACCGGAACAGGTAAGACGGCAGCTTTCTCCATCCCTATCATCCAAAAGATCGAAGAGCGGATTTCGAGGGGACGTAAACCGGGCATCAAAGCCTTGATCCTGACTCCGACACGCGAATTGGCGATCCAGATAGGTGAAAGTTTTACGGCATACGGGCGTTATACTCACGTAAAACATACCGTTATTTTCGGTGGCGTGGGGCAGAAGCCGCAGACAGATGCATTGGAACGGGGTGTAGACGTATTGATCGCAACTCCCGGGCGTCTGCTGGATTTGATCAATCAAGGTTTTATCCGCCTGGACACATTGGAATATTTTGTTTTGGACGAAGCCGACCGGATGCTGGATATGGGATTTATCCATGACATCAAACGCATCCTTCCTTTACTGCCCCGAAAGCGCCAGTCCCTGTTCTTCTCTGCAACGATGCCGCCGGAGATCGAACGCCTAGCCGGAACGATCCTTCATGAACCTGAGAAAGTGGAGGTGACTCCTGTTTCTTCAACCGTCGATACGATCGACCAGTCTGTCTATTTTGTTGAGAAAGTGGAAAAGATCAACCTGTTGAAGAATCTGCTGGAAGACCGCTCACTGGAATCCGTCTTGGTTTTTACTCGTACGAAGCACGGAGCCGACAAGGTTGCCCGTGTCCTGAACAAATCCGGGATCGGTGCGGAAGCCATTCATGGAAACAAAGGGCAGAGTGCCCGTCAGCGTGCCTTATCCAGTTTTAAGGATCATACGCTCCGTGTCTTGATCGCGACCGATATCGCCTCCCGCGGTATCGATGTCGACCATCTTTCGCATGTCATCAACTATGATTTGCCGAATGTACCTGAAACCTATGTGCATCGTATCGGTCGTACCGGTCGTGCCGGCCGTAGCGGGATCGCTTTTTCCTTTTGCGATGTGGAAGAGGTTCCGTATCTGAAAGATATCCAGAAGCTGATCGGTAAAGAAGTGCCGGTTGCAGGAGGCCATATGTTCGAGACGGTCGAGGTAAAGGAAGCGGTAGCCGAGAAGAAAAAAGCGATAAAAGAAGAGTCCAAGCGCCGGAATATGTTCGGTAGCAAACGGGATGGCAGCTTTTGGCGGAATAAGAAGAGAACGGCTGCAAAATAATGGGCTATCTCCTTTGATATATGCATGGAATGTTATACATTTGCCCACTTAACATAAAATTCTAAATTGAAAAATGGAAAACACTCGTCGTTCATTCCTGAAAAAGATGACCGCTGCCGGAATCGGTACGGCTGGTCTTGCATTGAGTAGCAATGCTGCTGCTACGGTTACAACAGAAACTAGTGCAGAGAAGAAAAAGAAACCCGCCGGCAAAGACGATGGTAAATTACGCTTCGGTTTTATCGGTACAGGTTCTCGTTGTCACGAACATATTAACAACGTGTTGTCTATCCCCGGAAACAAGATCGTGGCTATCTGCGATATCCAAGCTGGTCCGATCCAGCGTACGCTGGATCATATCGCCAAGTTCAATGTTCCGGCTCCGAAGGTATATACAGGCAGCGAACGTGAATTTGAAAAAATGTTGAACAACGAAGAATTCGATTGTGTCATCATCGCCAGCCCGTGGGAATGGCACGTGCCGATGTCGGTTGCAGCCATGAAAGCCGGTGTCCCTTATGTCGGTGTGGAAGTATCTGCCGCCAATACGCTGGAAGAATGCTGGGATCTGGTCAACGTATCGGAAGCTACGGGAAGCCATCTGAACATCATGGAAAACGTTTGCTATCGTCGCGACTGCATGGCTGCGTTGAACATGGTCCGCAAAGGCCTGTTCGGTGAATTGCTGCATGCGACTTGCGGTTACGAACATGATTTGCGCGATGTCAAATTCAATGATGGTAAACATTATACTTACCAGAAAGGCGGTGAGTTGCGCATGGGTAAAGATGCGTTTGCAGAAGCCCAGTGGCGTACGAACCATTCTGTCCGCCGTAACGGCGATGTCTATCCGACGCATGGAATCGGACCGGTGGCAAACTGCCTAGACATCAACCGTGGTAACCGTTTTCTCTCCTTGTCTGCTATGGCAACCCAGTCTCGCGGTTTGCATAAGTTCATCGTGGACAATGGCGGTGAAAATCATCCGTTGGCAAAAGTCCGCTTCAACTTGGGTGACATCGTGACTTCCATGATCAAGTGTGCGAACGGACAGACGGTTATCGTTACGCATGATACGAATTCCCCCCGTCCTTACTCTTTGGGATTCCGCATTCAGGGAACCGAAGGTTTATGGATGAACGATGGCGATCACGTATACGTTGAAAACCAATCCAAACCTCACCGTTGGGATGATTCGGAAGAATGGTTCAAGAAGTTCGACCATACATTGTGGTCCAAGCATGAAGCCGAAGCTGCTCAGGCCGGACACGGTGGTATGGACTACGTGATGATGTTCGACTTGATCAACGCTATTCATAACAAGAAACCGGCTCCTATGGACTGCTACGATGCTGCTGCATGGAGCGCTATTTCCGCTTTGTCCGAGATGTCTATCGCCCGTGGCGGTGCATTGGTAGACTTCCCCGACTTTACTCGTGGACAGTGGATTCACCGTCAGCCGGCATTTGCATTGTCTGAATAAGAAAACTGAAATATCCATTAAAAGGCTATCGGGTTCCGGTAGCCTTTTTTTGTGGGAACGGTTGGCTATATGTAAATATTTCAAAGAGCGTTTGTGAATCGATTACCCTGCAAATATATGGCATTATAAAAAAGCGGAGTCGATTAGAGTCGATTAGAGTCGAATAGAGTCGATTAATCTTTTCATGTTCATGGAGCGATTCTTCCGGATTGTGATCTGCTTTTATATATAGGCTGCTGCTTTATGGTGCGAATCACCGGTGATTTGAATTCAAAACACCGGTGATTCGTTTTCAAAACACCGGTGTTTTGATTGGGGGGCTGAGATGCCGGTCCTTTAGGAGTTGGCGGGATTTTTTGAAGTTTCGCCTTTTGTCGTTTTCAAAAATTGAAAAAAGTCCCGTTTTATAATTAGTTATAAGAGAATACTTAGTTATTATATATAAGGAATCGTCATAGCAAAAGGTCAAGAGGTGGTGATTTGCTGTTGCAATGTATTGGTATTCACTGTTTTATTGATCGTTTGCAAATGGACATAGCTATCAATAAAACAATGAATACCAATAAAAATCGTTTTAGCAGTCATTTTAATCGACTCTAATCGACTCTAATCGACTTTGCTTTTTTATGGTTTCGTATCTTTGTCGGGTGAATCGGTTCGGTATCTATATGTTGATCCGTTCTATCTCTTCCAACCAAAGTCGCGACACCGCATCGCTCGGCATACGCCAGTCACCACGTGGCGAGAGGCTGACGGAGCCGACCTTGGGGCCGTCTGGCAGGCAACTGCGTTTGAATTGTTGTTGGAAGAAGCGGCGGAAGAAGGTGTAGAGCCATTTCTTGACCGTTGCATTGTCGTAGATGCCTGCGAAGGCTTTTTGCGCTAAGAAATAAATCTTGGACGGATGGGAACCGAAACGCAGGAAATGGTAGAGGAAGAAGTCGTGCAGTTCGTACGGGCCGACCAAGTCCTCTGTCTTTTGCTTGATGTTGCCGTTCTCGTCTGCCGGGATCAGTTCGGGGCTGATCGGCGTGTCGACGATATCCAGCAAGGTGAGGCGGGAGGCATCGTCCACCTTGTGATTGGCAACCCATTCGACCAGGTATTTGACCAATGTTTTCGGGATGCTGCCGTTCACGCCGTACATCGACATATGGTCGCCGTTGTAGGTCGCCCAGCCGAGTGCCAGTTCGGAGAGGTCGCCGGTTCCGATCACGAGGCCGTTCTTCTGGTTGGCGACATCCATCAGCAGTTGGGTCCGTTCGCGTGCCTGGCTGTTTTCGTAGGTCACGTCATGGACGGACGGATCATGGTCGATGTCGCGGAAATGTTGAAGGCAGGCTTCCTTGATCGGGATCTCTTTCAGTGTGACGCCGAGGGAGCGGATGAGGTCGCAAGCGTTAGTATAGGTGCGGTCGGTTGTACCGAAGCCGGGCATCGTGATGCCGATGATCTGCCCCCGTGGCATTTTCAGAGCGTCGAACGTCATGACGGTCACGAGCAGAGCCAGGGTGGAGTCCAGCCCGCCTGAAATACCGACGACAGCCGTTTGAGCATGTGCATGGACGAGTCGTTTGGCAAGGCCGGCTACCTGTATGTGGAATATTTCTTCACAGCGTTCCTTCAAAGCCTCTCCGGAGGGAGTGAACGGATGCGGATCGACCGGACGCGTCAGGCTGAATCCGTCCGGAATCCGGACTTGGAAGTCTACAACCTGTGCCTTTTCCTTCGGTAGACCGGATGTGCCATACATGAAGCTGGTGTTGACTTGCCGGTCGTTCTGCAAAGTCTCTATGTCGATCTCGCTGATGACAAGCTGTTCTTCCATCGTGAAACGGGGAGATTCGGCAAGCAGGTTGCCGTTCTCGGCAATGATCCCGTTACCGGCAAAGACGAGGTCGGTGCTCGATTCGCCGAAGCCGGAAGAGGCATAGACATAGCCTGCCATGCAACGGGCGGATTGCTGGCAGATCAGCGAACGCAGGTAGGCGTGCTTGCCGATCAGCTCGTTGCTGGCGGAGAGGTTGAAGATGATGTTGGCTCCTTCCATCGTCAGCAGGGAACTGGGGGGGACGGGAACCCATAGGTCTTCGCATATCTCGATGCCGGCAGTCAGCCGTCCCGAACGGAACAGCAGGTGGCTGCCCATCGGATATTCTTCTTTCCCGATGGAAATTGTCGATTCCCGAAGTTCCGTGGCAGATGTGAACCAGCGTTGTTCCTGAAACTCTTTATAGTTGGGCAAATATGTCTTGGGGACGACACCCCGTATGGCTCCTTTTTGGAAGACAACGGCGGCATTGATCAGCCGGTTTTCCGTCCGTAGCGGAACGCCGACGATGGTCAGGATATCCAGGTCGGCCGTGTTGCTGACCAACTGGAGCAGTGCCGCTTCTGCGCCATTGAGCAACGTCTGCTGGGCGAAGAGGTCGAGGCAGGTATAGCCGGTGACGGACAGTTCCGGGAAAGCGATGATCTGCACGCCTTTTTCCGATGCTTGCCGCATCAGTCCTTCTATTTTTTCTATATTATAAAAACAATCCGCTACCTGTACAAGCGGTACGGCGGCGGCAACTTTTACAAATCCGTAGTTCATATTTGTTTATATTTGTCTTATAGTTTTTTGAGCTTGTCGGGGTTCTGACGGCAATCCCATAATAAAACGACTTGTATCGTGTGATCGTTTTCTCATGGTATAGATAATTTTATAGTAGCCTTCTACCAGAGAGCGATACTGCTTTGTCCTGTTTGCAAAGGCAGGTTCTCCATTTCTTTGATACCTTTTCCTTCGCTTAATTCTTTTTCGGCAATATCGATTTCAGCATTTGCTTCGTCTATATTGAAAGCGATAGGGGATAGAGCCACCGGCTTTTTATTTAGTATCCGTTTTGTATATTTTTCCAGCTTATCCATCACTTCCAGACTGTCTATCTCGTCCAGATAATCGCGGATAAAGTTCTGTTTCCATTGTTGTAATTCCATTGCCGTTATGACGTAAACTCCTTTCTTATTGAATTATGCTCCAAAGGTATGCAATTCCTTTGTAATAAAAAAGAAGGGGATCCATACTTCACAGCACGTTCCCCTTGCAAACACAAAACAATCAACAAAAAACTATCTGATAAATAGTAGTTCCCTGTATTTCGGCAATGTCCAGATCTGGTCGTCGACAACCAGTTCTAATTTGTCGATGTGGTAGCGGATAGCTTCCAGCATTGGGACGATCTTGTCGTGGTAGGCGATTGCCTTCTCGCGTTCGCTTTCGATCTTGTTAGCGACCTTGCGGGCTTCCACCATTTCATCGACCTTCTCTTTGATGAAGTTGGTGCGGTTGGCGATGTCTTCGATGATCTCCAGGTTGCGGGACGAAAGGGCGGAAGCCTTATCGGCAGGGAAGAGGTCTTTCATCTTGTAGACGTTGTCAATCAGGGAAGTCTGGTATCTGGTGGCGGTCGGGATGATGTGGTTCATCGCCAGGTCACCGAGTACGCGAGCTTCGATCTGGATTTTCTTCGTATAGGTTTCCCATTTGACTTCGTTACGGGCTTCCAGTTCCTTGCGTGTCATGACGCCGGTGGATTCGAACATCCGGACGCTGCTTTCTTTCAGATAGTTGTCGAAGATCACCGGCACGCTTGTTTCGCAGTCCAGGCCACGACGGGCCGCTTCGGCTTTCCATTCGTCACTGTAGCCGTTGCCGTCGAAATGGATCGCCTTGCATTCCTTGATGTCTTTACGGAGCATTTCGAGGATGGCGGCGAATGTTTCCTTGCCATCGGCAATTTTTGCATCGACCTCGGTTTTGAATGTCTTCAACTGTTCGGCTACGGCAGCATTTAGGGCGAGCATGGCGGAAGCACAGTTGGCCTCGGAGCCTACGGCACGGAATTCGAAGCGGTTGCCGGTGAAGGCAAAAGGTGAGGTACGGTTACGGTCGGTATTGTCGATCAGCAGTTCGGGGATACGGGCGATGTCGAGCTTCATGCCTTGCTTGCCTGCCAGCATCAGGTCTTCCGGTTCGCTTTTTTCGAGATGTTCCAGGACTTTCGACAACTGTGTTCCGAGGAAGCTGGAGATGATTGCAGGAGGTGCTTCGTTAGCTCCTAAACGATGGGCATTGGTGGCACTCGAAATGCTGGCTTTCAGTAATCCGTTGTGGCGGTAGACAGCCATCAGCACATTGACGATGAAGGTGATGAAGCGGAGGTTTTCTTCCGGTGTCTTGCCCGGAGCCATCAGCAGGATGCCTGTGTCGGTTCCCAGTGACCAGTTGTTGTGTTTGCCGGAACCATTTATGCCTTTGAACGGTTTCTCGTGCAGCAGGACACGGAAGCCATGCTTACGGCTGATCTTGCGCATCAGAGCCATTACAAGCAGGTTATGATCATTCGCCAGGTTGCATTCTTCGAAAACGGGAGCCAGTTCGAACTGGTTCGGGGCCACTTCATTGTGGCGTGTTTTCAAAGGAATGCCTAATTTGAGCGACTCGATTTCCAACTCCTTCATAAATTCCATGACACGGGTCGGGATGGCGCCGAAGTAGTGGTCTTCCAATTGCTGGTTCTTCGAACTTTCGTGTCCCATCAGCGTACGGCCTGTCAGCAACAGGTCGGGACGTGCGGCATACAGTCCTTCGTCGACTAGGAAGTATTCCTGTTCCCAGCCCAGGTAAGCGTATACTTTCTTTACATCCGGATTGAAGTAATGGCAGACGTCTGTGGCAGCCTTGTTAACGGCTTCGAGGGCTTTCAATAGCGGGGCTTTGTAGTCCAGCGATTCTCCGGTATAAGCGATGAAAACAGTCGGGATACAGAGTGTGTCACCTACGATAAAAGCGGGAGAGGAGGGGTCCCAGGCGGAATAGCCACGTGCCTCGAATGTGTTCCGGATACCGCCGTTCGGAAAACTGGATGCGTCGGGTTCCTGCTGGATCAGTAGCTTGCCGGAGAACTCTTCGACCATGCCGCCCTTGCCATCGTGTTCGACGAAAGCATCATGCTTCTCGGCTGTTCCTTCGGTCAGCGGATGGAACCAATGCGTGTAGTGGGTGGCTCCCATTCCGATCGCCCACTTCTTCATGCCGGCAGCTACGATGTCGGCTGTTTCTCGGTCGAGCGGAGCGCCGTTGTCGATGCAGTCCGTGATCCGTTCGTACGCTTTTTCAGGAAGATTTTTGAACATCTTCGCCCGGTTGAATACGTTCTGCCCGAAATAGTCGGATGGACGTTCGGCCGGAGCCGGTACTTCTGCAGCCCGTTTCTTGAAGGCTGTTTCTACTACTCTGAATCTTAACTTTGACATAGATATAATGATTTGATGTGATAATTTTCCAAATTAACCTGTGGATTGGAATTCATCGACTGTTAGCTTAGAGCAACCACTTCTTCAGCCTGCTCATGGCTTCCAGCGTGTCGTCTCTGTCTCCGAAAGCGGTGAGACGGAGAAAACCCTCGCCACCGGGTCCGAACCCCACACCGGGAGTCCCTACTATATTGACTTCGTAAAGCAGTTTGTCAAAGAATTTCCAAGAAGAGAGTCCGTCCGGTGTTTTCAGCCAGATGTAAGGGGCGTTTTCGCCGCCATACACCCGCAGGCCGCAGCTCTGGAGGCTTTCCCGCATGATGCGGGCGTTGGCCATGTAATAATCGATCGTTTTCCGGACCTGCTCTTTCCCTTCCGGGCTGTAGACTGCTTCGGCTCCTCGCTGGGTGATGTAGCTCGTACCGTTGAACTTCGTGCACTGACGGCGGTTCCACATCCGGTTCAGCGGAACCCGTTCACCTGCCAGGGTAAAGGCGTTCAACTCTTTCGGAACAATCGTGTAACCGCAGCGCACACCTGTGAAACCGGCTGTTTTGGAGAAGCTGCGGAACTCGATCGCCACCTTCTTCGCTCCCTTGATCTCGTAGATAGAGTGGGGGATATTGGGATCTTGGATATAGGCCTCGTAAGCCGAGTCGTACATGATCAGGCAATCATTGGCAAGGGCATAGTTCACCCATTTCTTCAGTTCTTCTTTCGTAAGCGTTGTCCCGGTCGGGTTGTTCGGATAGCAGAGGTAAATGATGTCTACGCGGCGGCTGGGCAGATCGGGCACGAAGTTATTGGCTTCGGTGCAGGGGATGTAGACCACGTCGCTCCATTTGCCGTTTTCCAGCGTACCGGTCCGTCCGCTCATCACGTTCGAGTCGATATATACCGGATAGACCGGGTCTGTCACACCGATACTGTTGTCGTGACGAAGCATGTCACCGATGTTTCCACAGTCGCTTTTGGCTCCGTCGCTCACGAACACTTCTCCGGGTTCGAGGAAGATGCCGCGACTGGCATAATCGTTCTTGATGATGGCATCTATCAGGAACGGATAGCCTTGTTCGGGGCCGTATCCGTGGAATGTATCCTTGCTTGCCATCTCGTCGACCGCCTTGTGCATGGCTTCGATGACGGCAGGGGCTAACGGTTGCGTCACATCGCCGATACCCATGCGGATAATTTTCTTTTTGGGATGTGTAACCTTAAAACTGTTTACTTTCTTTGCGATGTCCGAGAACAGATAGTTGTTTTGCAGCTTCAGGAAATGTTCATTAATCAGTGCCATATTCTATCAATAGTTTTTTGTTGTGTTTATATTTCCAGTTCCCCCTCGAATACTTTGACCGCCCCGCCAGTCATATAGACGTGTCCGGAACTTTCATCCCAATGGATGGTAAGAGGACCTCCATCCATGACGACTTTGGTTTTTCGTCCGGTTTTCCCGCGCACTGCGCTTGCTACGGCTGTCGCACAGGCTCCGGTCCCACAGGCTTGCGTAATGCCGGAACCGCGTTCCCAAACCTTCATCCGTACTTCGTCTGTACTTAGCGCCTGGACAAATTCGACATTCGTCCGGTTTGGGAACAGCGGATGGCATTCCAATAAAGGTCCGATGACCGGCAGATTTATATTCGTGATATCTTCGACAAAAATGACAAGATGCAGATTCCCCATCGAGATGACCGTTCCCGTATAAAAATAGTCTCCGGCTTCTATTTCAAGGGCTGTTTCACCTATTACCGGACAGCCCATGTCGACCGTCACTTCGGTTACCTCTTCGTGGGAACCGGAAAGTTTCCGGGTGGTCAGTTGCAACTCCTTGATGCCGGATAATGTTTCCAGCGTAATGTTTTTTTTGTTCGTCAGTCTTTTGTCATATACATATTTGCCGATACAACGGGAGGCATTTCCACACATCATGGCTTCGGAACCGTCCGCATTGAAAATACGCATGCTGAAGTCGGCGATTTTTGATGAACCGATCAGAACCAGTCCGTCCGAGCCGATCCCGGTATGGGGAGCACTCAACCTAATGGCAAGCTCTTCCGGGTTCCGGACCGGAAAAGCCATTGTATTCACGTATATGTAGTCGTTTCCGGCTCCGTGCATCTTTGTAAATCTGATTGGTTCTGTCATTTTTATCGCTATTATTTTGTTTAATATGTCTTTTTGTTTTATTGCAATGCAAATATACGACGTTTTGACATTTTTGATATGTAAATTATGTCTTAATGTATAATAATAATGTATTTGTGATGAATTGTTATAAATAGGGCTGTTTTATGTTATAAATAGTAATGAGGATACTTGTTTTATCTTTGTTATTGTAAGTTGTTCTATGCGAATGGCTATCTGAGTTTATGATGAGGACTTTTGGTTTTGGAAGGATGGGAAGAAATTCTGACTGCTGATCGACACACCTCCTGAAAGATTTCATGAGGTCAAAATAAAAATTCGCTTGCTATTTGTTTTTTTGGCACGGGTTACACGAGGAAAGAATAAAAAAGTCCATGTAATCCGTGCCTAAGAGAAATCATATAGGTATTTTGATACAGTTCCTTAACCGGCATGAAAGAGGTTATTTTTGGAATATCTCCGGATATTTGTTGATGAAATAGATCGGGGTGCAACTCCAGGCATGGCAATAGCTATTGATTACGAAGAAGCCATAGGGGGAAAGGTAATCATTGTTCGGGTCATAGACTTCCCAAAAGGTATCGGCTCCCCGCTTTACCATACTACCCCAATAATCGGTAATCAGTTTGCGTGCTTCTTGCGGCATGCCGCATTGCAGAAGGGCTTCTATCACATAATGGTAAGCATAGGGGCAGCCCGGATAGCAAGCGTCGGGCATGGACATGACGGTAGCCATTGCCTTAGCCCCTTCTTTTTTGTCCAGTGTGTTGGATAGGATCATCCAAACTTGCGACAGATAGGAGATTTGTTTGTCTTTGCCGCTGACCATTACTCCTCGCTTCTTGTCATAGAAATGTTGGCGGGCAGCTTTCTTCATCTTGCCGGCTATTGTCGGCCATTCGCCGGCCTCCTTTTCTTTGCCTAACATTTTAGCCAATTCGTAGCTGTGTTGTAGGGCGAAAATCGTTAGTCCTTGCATGGAAGCCTGCCGGTCATATCCGTCTTTCCAGTCGAATACCAACCAGTATTGAGGTTTCTTGTCCATGTCATAGATCCATTCCGGTGAAAACTGGCGAAGTGCTAACTCTATCTGGCGGACAACAACAGGCCACAGGTCATTCGCTGTTTCCCTGTCCCCCGTCTCTTTCAGGTATTCCAACAATGCTACGTTATAAATGAGGCAGTAGTCCAGTGTGTGCGTGCCGTATTGCGGATGGGGTTGAGGCTTTTCGAGCAGTGTGGCATGCAGCAAGCCTTCGTCGTTGGCGAAGGCGGCGAGCAGATACAGGCAATGTTTGGTCAGTTCATGGTTCTTGAACGTATGGGCGTTTGCCAATGCTTCGAGATAGAGGTCGCCGATCCACAGGCGGCGATCCCGTTTGGGGCCGTCTTCATAGACAGTCTGCATGCATTCTTTCAGGGTATTCAAGCCTACTTTATATATATCCCGGACCAGAGGATCGGTGGTAGAGGCTAAAGCCGGTGCTTCGTTGGTGACGGAGGTTTGTGCCTTGAAGGTTAGTTTGTCGAACACGAAGTCGAAACTGCCCGATATGCCCAGCAGTTCGATTTTCAGGTAGCGTCCTGCCAGGCGGCGCGGGATCGTCATCTCGTGGGGGACGCTCATGACCGTCACGATCTCGTCCTGCACCCAGGAACGGGCCAAACCTCCCTTATAAGGTTCGAGCGGGGTGTTCAACTCTCCCGGAACTTCTGCAAAGGTGAACTTAAGCCGGACGGGTGCGTCTGCTGCTTTTAATCCGGACGGTTTGATGGAGAAAGTGAGATAGCCGGTATAATGATTGCCGAAATCCAGGGTAATGGCTGGATGCTTTTTGAACGGCTCGTTGAAGAGGATATCCGGTTGTCCGGCATCTTCCATCCGCCAGCCCTGGAATGCTTTTGTGTCCTGTACGGAACGGACGACTTTGACGGGAGAAATAGTCTGATAACTCAACTCCGGCTTGCAGGCCTCAGCTTTCCGGAGCCATTCTTTACTGTCGCTGAAATACGTGCTTTGCGCCAGGCAGGTCGATCCCCAAGCGAATAGGGTAAAGCCTGCGGTCAATAAGATTTTCTTCATTCTTTATAGGGGCTTAGTAAATGGTTGCTTTGTTTGAATGGTGCTTTATCGGTGAATAAAAACCGCCTTATTCCTGTGCTGGGCACAGGATCGCGTTATAACTGGCCGTAGATAATGCCTGTTCTTTTGCGATCCCGCGTCGAGCGTGGAAACAAGGCGGTTAAGTCTTCATTCGCCGATAGGTTACTTCGCGTTCTCGATGCGGAACGAGTAGCTATAGTTTTTGTTCTTTTCAATTTCATAATGTGGACGCGGGCCTGGGCCGCAACTGCCGTTTCCAATACCACGCTGGATGCAATCGAGATTTAGAATCACTTCCGCACGGCGGATATTGTCGAGGTCATGCCCGTAGGTCAGTTCCCACAGTTCCGGATCGGTGAAGTGGAGTGCACTGAAGTTCAGGTGGTCTTTAGATGTGATTCGGATACCTTGGTTATCGAGGCTTTTTAGCGTCAGCCAGCGTACATCATCGCGGTTACCCATCGACTGGGCACGTACGTAGGCTTCTTCCATTCCAGTCACGGTGTTCTTGTACAGGCCGACATAGGCTGCATTTTTGCGGTCCCAATAGTTTTCAATCGGGCCGCGTCCGTACCATTCCACCTGTTCGAGTGTCGGGTTCAAAGCAACCTGGAGGCCGAGGCGAGGCAGGTTGAAGTCGTTGCCAGCTTTGAAAGTCGCGTCTACATCGACCGTACCGTTTGCATAGACTGTATAGGTGACGTCGAATGGCAGTACCACTTTTTGGGTTCCGCTTCCTACGGTAGCTTCCAAGCTCGTGGTAATGGTCACCGACTTTTTGTCGGTGGCCTGCTTCCAGTCGAATGCCTGCTTTTTGACGGTGGTCGGCAGATAGTCCCGTTTATCATTGTCCATTGCACGGAACCAGTTGAAATCGAAACCTTCCTTATTATAGATCATATCCGTACCTGCATAGCGTAAAGAAACCATCTTGCCCGTCTCTGGATTGAAAGCGATGAAGAATCCCGGAGCGCGAAAACCGATCTGCCCTTTTTCTTCTTCGACTTTCAGTGTGTCGTTGAAAGCCGTGTCGACAGGAGCTACCGCAATCTTTCCGGTCAGTGAATATTGCTCGGAGGCTACTTCGTGCCCGGCATTCGCCCAATTGCAATCTTTTTTCAACCGGGCTGACAGGTTGAGGAAGTATTCACTGCCGGCATCCAAAGCCGTTTTATAAGGAATCGTCACTTCGATGTCTTTGTTCGGAGCTGCATCGCCTAAAGATAATACGCCCGATTCGACTATTTGGCCGTCTTTCAACAACTGCCATTGTAAATCGAACTGATTCAGATTAAGGAAATCGTAGCGGTTTTCCAGCTTCACTTTACCAGCCTTCAACTCTACCGGTTTGAATTTGATATATTGGTACACTTTTTTCACTTCGATCAATTTAGGAGTTACCTGGCGGTCGGGAGTTACGATACCGTTACAGCAGAAATCAAAATCGTTAGGTTTGTCGCCGAAGCCACCGCCGAAGTAGTAACGGTCAGACAATTCGCCATATTTGTTGATACCCTGGTCCACCCAGTCCCAGATACAACCGCCTATCATGCGGCAGGAATGGTTTTCGATATAATCCCAATACTCATCGAGGTTACCGATCGCATTACCCATTGCATGCGCATATTCGCAAAGGAAGAACGGTTTGTCGCTCTTCTCCTCGTCCTGTTGCTTCATCGACTCGATGGAAGGATACATTCGGGAATCCATGTCGGCGATCCGGTTTTTGCCTTCATAATGGATCGGACGCGGATCGAGTTTGCGGGCTTCCTTGTATACGGTGTCGAAGTTTTTGCCGTCACCGGATTCGTTACCCATAGACCAGAAGATGACGGACGGGTGGTTCTTGTCACGCTCGACCATGCGAACCATACGGTCTACATAGGCGGGTAACCAGCTTTCCTTGTTGCTGATCGAATGGTTGCCGTGACACTCTATATCGGCTTCGTCCATCACGTAGAGGCCATAGTAGTCGTGTAATGCGTACATCTTGGCATCGTTTGGATAGTGGCTCGTGCGGATCGTGTTCAGATTATAACGCTTGAAAAGCAATATATCCTCGATCATCGACTCGACCGGAACCGCTTTTCCGTGCTGAGGGTGGATGTCATGGCGGTTGGCTCCTTTGAAGAACACCTGCTCATTATTGATATATACCCGCTTGTTCTTGATCTCGATTTTGCGGAAACCGAATTGTGAAGACATCGCTTCTAGTGTTTTGCCAGTCTTGTCTTTCAATTCCAGTATCGCCGTGTAAAGGTAGGGAGTCTCGGCAGACCAGAGACGCGGGTTCTTGACTTCGACGCTGGCCGTGTTGACCGTTTCCTGTCCTTTCCTGATGTCTTTGACAACATCGGATATAAAGGCCACCTGTTTGCCGTCTTGGTCCAGCAACGTGATGTCGACAACCGCTTCGTCCACTGTTTTGCCATAGTTCGTCACGTTTGTACGGACACTGAATATCGCCTTGCTCAGGTCATCTCCTGTGAAGGAAGCGGTCAGATAGTAATCGCGCAAGCGCAGCTTGGGAGTCGCGAACAGATAAACATCGCGATGGATACCGCTCAGGCGGAACATATCTTGATCTTCCAGGTAACTGCCGTCGCTCCAACGGTACACTTCGACAGCCAGGACGTTCTTTCCCGGCTTTACATATTTCGTGATATTGAACTCTGCGTCGTTATTCGCTCCCTGGCTGTACCCGACTTTCTTTCCGTTCACCCAGAGGTACATTGCACTGTAGACTCCGTCGAAATGGATAAAGATTTCACTTCCTTTCCAGTCGTCCGGAATATTGAAGTCACGGCGGTAGGAGCCGACCGGGTTCGGTTCGTCCATAATCGTGTATCCTTTCTTGCCTTGTATGAAAGGAGGGTTGTTGCGATGCGGATACGTGATGTTTGTATAAATAGGAGTACCGTATCCGTACATTTCCCAATTGGAAGGAACCGGAATTTCTTTCCAGCCGGAAACATCGTAGTTCGGTTTATAGAAATTGACCGGACGTTCGGACGGCTGTTTTACCCAATTGAATTTCCAGTTGCCGTTCAACAACTGGTAGCGCGGCGAGTTCGGGCGAAGCCAGGCTTTGCGATAGTCTGGCGAACTTTTCAGGCTTTCCACGGAAGGGAAGGGGACATAAGTCGTATGCCCCGGCTCCTTGTTGACGGCAAAGATAGTTTCGTTCTCCCAATCCTTGTCACTAGAACTGCGCAGGGCCTCCTTGTCAATTTTGATGTTTGACCGGCGTAGTGTCCAGTGTTGTCTGGCACTGGTCGAATCAGCGACAAGCTGGAGAGCCGCTTTTCCTGGTTGCCCGTCGTCACTGATACCGAGGTTCAACCCGTTTGTTATGTTGGTGAACGTGTAGGTGTTTCCTCCTATCTTCGTGAGTTTCCAGAATTGGTTCATATTGGTCGCTCCGTTGTCCCACTGGATAACCGGGCCCGGTTCTTTCGTGTTGTTGTTGTCCACGCATTTATCGGAGAGGGGCGTACAGATCTTATAGACCCCATGGCCGGGAGTCGTCAGTTGCCATACCTGCGACACGCGGTTCTCCACACGGTTGTTGATGAATATCTGGGTCCCGTCGTCTTCGCTGTCTTGATTGTCGAGAACCAGGTTGTTGCTGCTTACGATCTCGTAATAGGCGTTGGGATCGATTTCTTGTGAATGTCCGGTTCGGGGAAGCATGGCCATAAGCATAAGCATGGCGAAGAGCGCCCCAGTAGAAATTCTATTTTTCATGTTGATAGATTTAATAATGCATCAAATGTACGAAAAAACGATTATTTTTGTAATAATTAAATTGCAAAATCATGAAATACGAGAGTAACAATTTTCAGTTTGAGGCAGAAATGCCATGGGAATCAGCGGGTGAAGGTATCGTTAGGCAAATCATGGGTTATAACGACAACCTGATGATGGTCAAAGTCAAGTTCGAAACAGGAGCAATCGGAACGCCGCATACACATCCGCATACGCAAACGACTTATGTAGCGAGTGGTGTGTTCGAGTTCACGACGGACGGTGAAACGAAGATTGTGCGTCCGGGTGACGGCGTATATATGAAACCGGGTATTCTGCATGGTTGCATATGCTTGGAAGCTGGTGTTCTGATCGACACGTTCAGTCCGATGCGGGAGGATTTCTTATAAATGGCAGGAATCCCATTTGTACTACGAAAGTAGCCGGAAGTTCGTATTTGTAATAATAATTGATAATTAAAAGGAAACAAAAAAATAGACATAGTTCGATTAGAACTACGTTAATAATGATGCAAATCTATAAAATAAATCCTAACAAAACGGGTTTTTGTATTAATTTTTATTACCCGTTTGAACCTTTTTGCCAAAATAAAGTGTGTTTTGGTTGTTGATATGGATTTCGTTACTTGAAAAACGCCATAAAAGGAAATAGTTCTAATCGAACTTAATCAAATTTTAAATTTATGGCTTTAAACGAACCTAAAATGCGTAGCATTACCGGCAAATTAGTTGCTAATAAGCTGACGGAGCGTGATGATGACTTTTCTTTTAATGTAACTTATCAGGCAAATCGTTCAGTCAAAGACTTATGCAAGCTGGCTGCAACGAACAGTAAATTTACGGCGTCTGAGTTGGAGAGTGCCTATAACGACTTGATGGCCCAGGCTAAGATAGAACTTTACAATGCTTCTACCGTAGAGTTCGGGTTTGCGAATAATTCACTTGGCGTGGACGGTCCGTTTATAGGTCCGGATGCCAAATTCGATCCGTCGGTCAACAATGTAACTTTACGTTGTTCACCCCGTATCGAATTTAAGGAAGATTTGAAAAACATCAGTGTGATTGTCGCTGGTACGGAAGAAGGATTGCCGACCATTACGAAAGTTGTCGATGTGGCAACCGGCAGTGAAAATCTTCGGATCACTCCGGGCGGTGGTCTTAACGGCGAAGGCAACCGGGTGAAGATAACCGGTTCTGAAGGGCAGACGGTCGGCTTCTTCTTCGTGTCCGATACGGATAAAACGGAAATCCCTGTCCCGGTTTCTGCTTTACTACGCAACGACCCATCTTTTTTTTCATTTATCATTCCTCAGTTAAATAAGGGGGCTTACTATTTGGAGGTTGCGACTCAGGCAAGCACAAATTCAAAGAAGTTGTTGAAGGAACCCCGTCGAAACCGCTTCCCCTATCCTTTGTATGTGGGAAATATTCCCGGAGAAGAAGAACGTCCGGGTGAATTATAATTTGTTCCGGTCATCGGCACTGAACGGTGCTGGTAACTGGCACCGAATGGTCTTGACTACCGGCATCCAGCGATGCCGGTAGTCAAGACTGATTAGTATTATTAATCGAATTTTTATATAATAGAAAAATGAAAAAGATAAAAACGAGTATTTGTGTTTGGTTAGCTCTTTCTGCTGTGTTTATGACCGGATGCTATAATGATGAAGATTTATGGAATAAGATTTCGGGATTGGAGAACCGTATCGAAGCTTTGGAAACCTGGCAGGCTGCGGCCAGTAGCAATATTGATGCTCTTCAAAAGTTGATGGACGAAAATGACTATATCACGGATGTCACTCCTGTGGTTTTAGGCAGTGATACGGTCGGTTATACGATACGTTTTAAGAATCAGGAACCGGCTACGATCTATCACGGCGAGAAAGGCGAAAAAGGGAATACCCCCCTAATCGGTATAAAGCAGTCGGAAGATGGAAATTGGTATTGGACACTTGACGGCGAACTGATGAAAGATTCTGAAGGCAATATAATCGGCGCTAATACACAGAGTATACCTCCTGAATTGAAATTAGGAAGCCAATTGCCGGATGATGCCATTCTGATTGGCGGGGGTAAGAAGAATGATACTGCCGTTTATCTTTCTGTAGACGGAGGTAAGCAGTGGGCGAAAGTTTCAGGTGAGCGTGGCGAAACGGGAGAACAGGGTCCGACCGGCTCACAAGGTCCTGCCGGTAGCGGTGGGGGCGGTGGTAGCTCGTTCTTTAGCGATGTGAAGGTCTATGATGACTATGTGGAATTTATCTTGACTGATGGAACCCGGTTCAGTATGCCTGTCACAGTTGAGAATTATATCGATATAAATGATATAGATTGGGATAAATCCAACGTGTGGAAAGTGATGGATGGCGATAAGCAGGTTGCGGAGATCTGTAAGGAAGGGTTCGGCCGTATTCCGGGGCAAAATGGCGTGACTTATCAGGTCGTAGCCGTTTATCCTGTAGGTGAAGATAACAAGGTAGACCTTGCCAATGGATATATAGCGAAATATCTAGGAGGTGCTAAAGGCAGTAGGAATATTGCCGGAGGTAACATTGGTTGGACAATGCGGGGTAGTTATGAAAATGGTAATGTGTCACCTCTTGCAGCTTTTATTGCGGGAACTGGAGGGAAGGAGGAAATCTCCAAATTGATGATTACATCATCTAAAAATGTCAAGGAATGCAAAAATGGGATTGATAAGTATAAGTTAGAACCCTATACCATTTCGGATGCTGACGGTATTGAGTATCCTATTGTCAAGATAGGAGCGTCTTATTGGATGAGAGAGAATTTGCGTGCTACAAAGTTTAAGGATGGAACTTCTTTGGTTTATCAGCGGAGCGCAACGGATGACCAAAAGTCTCAAACTGTTTATCTTAACGAATATTCGACAGGTACTCAGTATCAGAAAGCAGCTATGTATGATTATTATAAGAAAGATGATAGTTTTGATGTGGAAAGTCAGAGCGATGAGGTGAAGAAACGATATGGTTTGCATTATAACTTTTCGGCTGTGGCGGGAGATTACGATCCATATGTCCAGAATCTTGGTTCAGATTACAATATTCTTTCACAAGATATAGAAGGACAAACTAATAATAGTCTTTGCCCCGAAGGGTGGCATATTCCGACAAGTTTTACGCATGGTGTATTTGGAAATTATTATGCAGACATGGAATATATTGATTATATTTTTGGCTTTGACTGGTGGCATATGATGGCTTCTAATGTGGCGGAAAATAAAGATAGTCGTGATTGGGTGGCTGCTCAATGGTGGAAGTCTGGTGATAATACTCCTGATAATTTGAGTGGACTTTCACTTTATGCTGTGCCTGCACTGGGACAGACAACAGGGTTTGGTAAAACCAATACTCCTAAGTTTAATTCAACGGAGTTAGAAGGAACTGTCTTATTTTGGGTCGATATCTTGTCAAAGGGAATTCCGATGCTTCCATATTTGGATGGCGACAATGATATGATTAATAATAATGTCTCAGCGGCAGCAGTCGGAGCTTGTTATTTCCCTATCCGTTGCGTGCGGGATTAGTGAAGGTCATATAAAAACAGAAGCAAACTTCAGTTTAGAGGTTTGTTTCTGTTTTTTATATAACATACAGATTTGAGTGTGTTTTGTTACGGAGATCGGTATGTCAGTATGCCGCTTCATGTACCCCTTTCACCGCCCGTCCGCTGGGGTCGTTCATGTTCTTGAAGGCGGTATCCCAAGCGAGAGCTTCGGCGGTGGAGCAGGCAACGCTCGGTACGCTCGGCACGCTGCGGGCGGCACTTTCACTGGGAAAATGCTCTTCGAAGATGGTACGGTAGAAGTATTCTTCTTTGTTCTGAGGCGTGTTGATCGGGAAGCGCCGGGCGGCATTCGCCATTTCAGTGTCGCTGACGGCTTGGGCGGTCACCTTTTTCAGCGTGTCGATCCAGCTGTAGCCGACGCCGTCGGAGAATTGTTCCTTCTGCCGCCAGGCTATTTCCGAGGGGAGCACATCGGCGAAAGCCTCGCGGAGAATTTTCTTCTCGATCACGCTACCGGGACACATTTTGGCTTCAGGGTTGAGGCGCATGGCAATATCGAGAAACTCTTTGTCGAGGAAAGGAACGCGACCTTCCACACCCCAAGCACATAAGCTTTTGTTAGCCCGTAGACAGTCATACATATAGAGTTTGCTCAGTTTACGGACGGTCTCTTCGTGGAATGCTTTCGCATCCGGGGCTTTGTGGAAATAGAGGTAACCCCCGAACACCTCATCCGCCCCTTCGCCGCTCAACACCATCTTTATACCCATCGACTTGATTACGCGAGCCAACAGGTACATCGGAGTGGAGGCGCGGACAGTCGTCACGTCGTATGTCTCGATGTAGTAGATCACGTCACGAATGGCATCGAGCCCTTCCTCGATCGTGTAGTTGATCTCGTGGTGGACAGTACCGATATAATCGGCCACTTTCTTGGCTGCCACTAAATCAGGCGCTCCTTTGAGACCGACAGCGAAGGAGTGCAGCTGCGGCCACCATGCATCTGCCTTCCCTTCGGTCTCGATGCGTTTGGCTGCGTATTTTTTGGCTATGGCGGAGGTGATGGACGAGTCCAGACCGCCGGAAAGGAGTACGCCATAGGGCACGTCGCTCATCAGTTGGCGGCGTACGGCCGCTTCGAGGGCATCGTGCAGTTCCTCTACGCTGGCAGGATTATCTTTCACGTTATCATATTGCATCCAGTCGCGGATATACCAGCGGGTGAAATCCTTATCACGGCTATAGAAATAGTGTCCCGGAGGGAACTGGCCGTATGCGGTGGCGAAGCCTTCGAGCCCTTTCAGTTCGGATGACACAAGGAGATGCCCTTCGTCGTCGTGGCCGATATAGAGAGGGATGACGCCGATCGGATCGCGGGCGATCAGGTAGCAGTCGTTCGCTTCGTCGTAGAGAGCGAATCCGAAGATCCCGCTCAGCTTTTCCACGCATCCCACGCCGTATTTGCGGTAAAGGGCGAGGATGACCTCGCAGTCACTTCCGGTCTGGAATTCGTATTCGTCTTTCAACTGTCCGCGGAGTTCGCGATGGTTATATATCTCGCCGTTGACGGTGAGGATCAGTTTGCCGTCTTTGCTTCTCAGCGGTTGTCCGCCGGATGCAGGATCGACGATGGAGAGGCGTTCATGGGCGAGGATGGCGGTTTTTCCTTGATAGATGCCGCTCCAGTCCGGGCCGCGGTGACGGATACGTTTACTCATTTTCAGGGCTTGCTGACGAAGGTCGGCGGCGCTGCTATGGATGTTGAAGATTGCTGTAATACCACACATGGGAATTATGATTTATGAATTATGAATTATGATTTATGGGGGTGCAGGTATTTGTCGATAGCGGCTGCTGCTTTGCGACCGGAGGCCATGGCACGGACAACGAGGCTGGCACCGCTGACGGCATCGCCTGAGGCGAAGATATTGGTGTCGGCTATCCGGTTGGTACCCGGATCGACGGCGATGTTGCCGCGTGTGTCGACGGCGATGGAAAGTTCTTTGATCAGCCCTTCCTGTTCGGGGTGGATGAAGCCCATCGCGAGGAAGACGAGGTCGGCTTCGATTATTTCCGTACGGCCTGTCTTCCACATTTCGGGACGTCCGCCGTTTTTCGCAGGCAACCATTCCACCTCTTCGACTTCGACGCCTTTCAGTGTGTTCTTTTCGCCGATGAAACGGACGGAGGCGAGGTTCCAGCGGCGGATGCATCCTTCTTCGTGGCTGCTGCTCGTTTTCAGCACTTGCGGGTACAGGGGCCAGGGAGTTGTCGGGTTATGTCCGACGGGCGGCTGGGGCATGATTTCGATTTGCGTCACGTTAGCGGCTTTGTGGCGATTGGCTGTCCCGACGCAGTCGCTTCCCGTGTCGCCGCCACCGATGATGAGGATTTTCTTGCCTTTGCAGTTGATGATGTCTTTAGGCGGGATGACAATGCCTTCGAGGATACGGTTCTGTTGTGACAACAGTTCGAGGGCGAAATGGACGCCTTTCAGATTACGCCCTTCGATGGGGAGGTCGCGCGGCACTTCGGAACCGATGGCGATACAGACGGCATCGAACGTCGAGGCGATCTCTTTGGCGGATACTTCGTTGCCGACCATCGTGTTGACTTTGAAGACGATCCCTTCCTGTTCCATCAGCCGGATACGGCGGTCGATGATGTTCTTCCCTAATTTGAAGTTCGGAATACCGAATCGGAGCAGGCCGCCTGGGAGCTCGTATTTCTCGAATACCGTTACTTCGTATCCCCGGCGGTTCAGTTGGTTGGCTGCTGTCAGTCCGGCCGGGCCGCTGCCGATCACGGCTACCCGCTTGCCGTTGCGGATGGGGCGGACCGGTTGGATGTATCCTTCGCGAAAAGCGGCCTCTACGATGGAGGCTTCGTTCTCGCGTATCGTGACAGGCTCGTCGCAGCTCAGTTTCAGCACACAGCTTTTCTCACAGAGAGCGGGGCAGATGCGTCCGGTAAACTCCGGGAAGTCGCAGGTCTGCTCCAACACGTGGAAGGCTTCGCGCCATCTGCCTTTATAGAGCAGGTCTTGCCATTCGGGTTGTTTGTTACCTAACGGGCAGGCCCAGTGGCAGAAGGGCACGCCGCAGTCCATGCAGCGGGAAGCCTGTGTGCGGCGGTCGCTGCTGTTGAGCGTTTGTTCTACTTCGCTAAAGTCGTCGATGCGTTCATGAACGGGACGATATCCGGCTTCTTGCCGGTGTATGGTGAGGAATGCTTTCGGATTTCCCATGTTGGTAATTGATTGTTTATACTGATACTTTTCTTCGTAATTCGGCCCGGATAGGTAGGGGGGACCTTGTAAGGACGGTGACTCCTCACGCATAAGGACGGTCGCTCCTCACTTGCCGGGTACGTATCCCTGCCGTTTAGTAGTCGCGCTGCATTTCAGCGATTTTTTGTTGCAACTTCTTCATCTGCTCTTCCTGTAAGACCTTTTTATATTCGATCGGGACGATCTGTATGAATTCATCCACATACTTGTTCCAGTTGTCAAGCATTTTGCTTGCGAGGTGACTGCCAGTGAAATGGTAATGTTTGCGGATCAGTTCGTGCAGTACCTTGCGTGTCGTGCTGTCTTCGATCAGCGAGAGTTCGACCATCTCCATATTGCAGTAGTAGTCGAAGTCTCCTTCCTTGTTCCACACATAAGCAACACCGCCGCTCATGCCGGCGGCGAAGTTGCGCCCTGTACGTCCGAGAACCACCACGCGTCCTCCGGTCATATATTCGCAGCAGTGGTCACCGACTCCCTCTACGACGGCGATAGCACCGGAGTTACGCACGCAGAAACGTTCGCCTACACGTCCGTTGATATACACTTCGCCGCTTGTCGCCCCGTACATCAGGGTGTTTCCGGCAATCGTGTTGTTTTCGGCTACGAAGGTCGACCGTACCGGAGGCATCACGCTGATACGTCCTCCGCTCAAGCCTTTGCCTAAATAATCGTTGGCTTCTCCTTCGAGGCGGAAGTTGACACCGTGCGCAAGGAAGGCGCCGAAGCTCTGTCCGGCCGAACCTTTGAATTTGATATTAAGCGTATGTTCCGGTAATCCTGAGTTGCCGTATCGTTTGGCAATCTCACCGGAGAGCATGGCGCCTACCGAGCGGTCGGTGTTGGCTATGGCATAATCCAAAGAAATCTCTTGTCGGTGCTCGATGGCCGGCATGGCATGCAGGATAATGTCCTGGTCTTTTACATGTCCGGTCAAGTGGACCTGCTCTGCCGTATGACGTATGGCATTTGTAGCAGCCTGTGCCGGGATGTGCAGCAATTTGGAGAAATCGAGTAATGCGTATTTGCCGGATGCAGATGGCGTGGGTGGGCGCTTATAGATCAGGTCCGTACGCCCGATGATGTCATCCAGCCTTTTGAAGCCCATCTCCGCCAAGTATTCCCGGACCTCTTCGGCGAGGAAGGTGAAGAAGTTCACCAAATATTCGTAACGGCCGTGGAAACGTTTGCGCAGTTCCTCGTTTTGGGTGGCGACACCCACCGGGCAGGTGTTCATGTGGCATTTGCGTATCATCACGCAGCCCAGTACGATCAGGGCGGAGGTGGCGAAACCGAACTCTTCGGCTCCCAACAGGGCCATCAGGACGATGTCGCGCCCGGTCTTCAACTGTCCGTCGGTTTGCAGCCGGACTTGCCCGCGAAGGTTATTCATGACCAGTGTCTGTTGCGTCTCCGACAATCCCAGTTCGGGAGGCAGTCCGGCGTAGCGGATGGAGCTCATCGGAGAAGCACCTGTTCCCCCTTCGGCTCCCGATATGACGATGCGGTCGGCTTTAGCTTTTGCTACGCCTGCTGCAATTGTCCCGACACCGCTTTCCGATACCAGCTTCACGCTTATTTCGGCACTCGGGTTGACATTTTTCAGGTCGAAGATCAGTTGTGCCAGGTCTTCGATCGAGTAAATGTCATGGTGGGGAGGAGGAGAGATCAGCGAGATACCTGGAATAGAGTGGCGTGTTTTGGCAATCACGTCGTTAACCTTGAATCCCGGCAGCTGTCCACCTTCACCTGGTTTTGCGCCTTGGGCGACTTTGATCTGTATCTCTTCTGCATTCACTAAATATTCAGCGGTTACGCCGAAACGTCCGGAGGCCACTTGTTTGATGGCGGAACGGAGGGAGAGACCGTCTTCGCGGGGAGTGAAACGGGCGGAGTCTTCGCCTCCTTCCCCTGTGTTGCTGCGTCCATGTATCTTGTTCATTGCTATTGCCATCGTCTCGTGCGCCTCTTTGCTGATCGAGCCGAAGCTCATGGCGCCCGTGACGAAACGCTTCATGATCTCGCTTACTGGTTCCACATCTTCGATCGGAATGGATTTTCCCGTTCGGAAGGTCAGGAAATCTCGGAGGAAGATTGGTGTATCCTTTTCGTCTACGAGATGTGTGTATTCCTTGAACTTCTTGTAGCTACCCAAACGGGTTGCCTGTTGGAGGGCTGAGATCGTTTCCGGGTTCCATGCGTGTTTCTCGCCGTCTTTGCGGAAACTGTATAGCCCTTTGTGCTCAAGAGTCAGACTGTCTATTGTCCCTCTAAAGGCCTGATGATGCAGGGCGATGGCGTCGGCGGCTATCTCTTGCAGGCGGATACCGCCTACACTGCTGGCCGTCCCTCCGAAATAGGCATCGGTAAGTGCGGTCGAAAGGCCGACTGCCTCAAACAGCTTGGCGCCTCGATAGCTGCGGATCGTGCTGATTCCCATCTTGCTCATGACCTTGAACAGACCTTTGCAAAGCGCTTTGATGTAGTTCTTGCGTGCCATTTCGTAGTTGAGCTGTATTTCCTGCCTGTCCACCAGATCTTGGAGGATGGCGAACGACATATATGGGTTGATGGCGCTTGCTCCGTAGCCTAAGAGCAAGGCTGCGTGCATCACTTCGCGCATTTCCCCAGTCTCCACCACCAATGCGGTCTGCACACGTTTTTGTGCGGAGATCAGGTGGTGGTGCACGGCGCTGACGGCAAGGAGTGAAGGGATAGGGGCATGGGTTTCGTCCACATCCTTATCGCTCAGGATGATGTAGTTCACACCGTCTGCGACAGATTGTTCTGCTTGCATGCAAAGCCGGTCGAGGGCGGTTTTCAGTCCTTCGCAGCCCTGCGATACTTCGAAGAGCATCGGCAGCTTGACGGACTTGAAACCTTTATAGCGGATGTTGCAAAGAATATCTAATTGCGTGTTGGTCAGTATTGGGTGAGCGAGGCGTACCATCTTACAATGTGCCTCGTTCGGTATGAGGATATTACTTCCTACAGCACCAATATATTCTGTTAGGCTCATGACCAAATCCTCACGGAGCGGATCGATTGGCGGGTTCGTCACTTGGGCGAACTGTTGGCGGAAATAGTTGAACAGCAGTTGAGGATGCTCGGAGAGGACGGCCAGCGGTATGTCGTTTCCCATTGAACCGACCGGCTCCGTGCTGCCTATGCACATCGGGGCGATGATACGCTCGATGTCCTCGCGGCTGTACCCGAAAGTGCGTAGCATCCTGTCATATCCGGCAACGGTGTGCGGGACGTGTCGCCCGGACTTCAGTTCGTCCAGTTCCACCCGGTTGTTTGCTAGCCAGACGCGGTAGAACTGTGCGCCAGCAAGCTGCTTTTTCAGTTCGCCGTCGTAATAGATCTTGCCTTCTTCCGTATCGACCAGCAGGATTTTGCCCGGTTGTAAGCGTCCTTTTTCCTCTATCTCGTCCGGCTCGAAGTCCATTACGCCCACTTCGGATGCCACGACCATCATGCCGTTTTTCGTGATCAGATAACGTGCCGGGCGCAAGCCGTTGCGATCGAGCATTCCTCCGGCATACCGTCCGTCGCTGAAAAGCAGGGCGGCCGGGCCGTCCCACGGTTCCATCAGGATGGAATGATATTCGTAGAACGCTTTCAGGTCTTCCGATATCGGGTTTTTTTCGTTGAAACTTTCCGGAACCAGCATCGCCATGGCATGTGGCAGGCTCATGCCGGACGCCACGAAGAATTCCAGCACGTTGTCCAGTGAAGCGCTGTCGCTCATATCCGGCTGGATGATCGGGCGTATCTCGTCTATATTCGGGATGCGGGGAGAGGACAGGACGCTTTCACGTGCTTCCATCCAGCCACGGTTGCCCCGTATCGTATTGATTTCCCCGTTGTGTGCCAGGAGGCGAAACGGTTGTGCTAGACTCCAGGTCGGGAATGTGTTCGTGCTGAAGCGGGAGTGGACGAGTGCCAGTCCGCTTGTCAGGTAGGGGTTGGTCAGATCAGGGAAATAATGGCGAAGTTGCATTGATTCCAGCATGCCTTTATATATGATGCTCTTGGTGGAAAGTGACGCTACGTAGAAATCTTTCCTGTTCGGTATATCGGATGCCGCCATCCGTTTCTCGATTCGTTTGCGGATGATGTATAGTTTCAGTTCCAATACTTGCTGGTCGTCACATCCGGTGATGAACACCTGTTTGATATCCGGCTCTGTATCCCGTGCGTCTTTTCCTAAGATGTCCGTGTTGACAGGTACTTTGCGCAGATGCATTAAGGTCAACCCTTCCTTTTCGATCTCTTCGATCATGATACTGAGGATAGCCGAATGCTGTTTCTCGTCTTTCGGAAAGAAGACTAGTCCGGTTCCGTACTTACCTTTTTCCGGTACGGGGATGCCTTGCAGTAAGATAAACTCGTGTGGAATTTGTAACAGGATGCCTGCACCGTCGCCGGTCTTGTTATCCGCTCCTTCCGCACCCCGGTGCCGCATGTTTTCCAATATTTTAAGGGCTGATTCCACTATGCCGTGCGATTTACCGCCGTGGACGTTTACGACCAGTCCTACGCCGCAAGCGTCATGCTCGTTGGCAGGATCGTATAATCCTTGCTTATTGTTCAAATTGCTCCTTATATCCATTGTTAGTTGACCTTATGTTTGTAATGTATTTGATTTGTTTATCAAATTGCTTGGCAAATATATGTTATTTGTTTCAAAATGTAATAATATTGAGTGCGGATAAGGAGAAGCTTTTTTATTCTATAGATTGGTTTGTTTCTATTTGAAAGTGTTTTGCTGATTTGTGTGACAATTTGTAATAAAACTATTGTTTAATTCTTTCAAATAGAAAGTATATTGTATTCTTTCGATACGTATTCTTGGAGGATAATAAAGGAGAGGATGGAATGAAATTTACCGGATGCGACCTGCCGCAGACGATACAGGGATGCGCACTCGTCTGCGGCAGGCAATGTATGTGTCAGGTTACACCTGCAATACCAGAATAAAGCGGCTGCCTTTTTTGTATTCGGGGTCTATGGACAGTGTGCCGTTCATCTTCGAAGCGATTAGGGAGCAGATGGGTAATCCCAGTCCGTCTCCATCAGTCAGATCCTTGATTTCAGTAAAAGGCTTGAAGATCGCCATTTGCTTTTCGACAGGGATACCCGGACCGCTGTCGGTAACGATGAACTGACAGATATGGGCTCCTTTCTTCTTGAATTCCAGCTTGATTTTGCCTGATGTCGTGTAGATCGCCGCATTTCTCAGCAGGTGTAGCAAGATGCGTTGCAGCTGTTCGGCATTTGTCTTGATTTCGATCTTTGGGATATCAGCAGTGACTTCAACGTCCGGACGGACATCCTCTTTTACCTGTTCCATCACTTTCTCGCAGAAAGAGCTGACATTAAAAGATTGTGCTTCGTAGGTTTCCAGCAAGGAGTTTTCCAACAAAGAAAGTTCTTGTATATGATTTCCGAACTGTTTTAGGGCATCGATACGGGCTTGTATGGCTTTTGCTTGTCTGGGTGCTGTGATTTGCAATCCGGCTACCGATTTGCTCATTTCGTCTAGTGTCGGTTCCATCTGCGCCGATATACTTTGGATGAATCCGGTCTGTTGTTCGCTGTGCTCGGTGATGGTCTGGATGATCTTCTTCAACTTCCGGTTCAGGAGTATGAAGCGTATGACCAGAAATGCCAGAAACGCCAATGCGGCAATTAGGATGGCGGCTAACGTGCAGAGCCCGGCGATGATATACTGCTTGGCTGATAGCTGGTCTTCTTTTTCCTGTATCGTTTGCAGGCTGCTGTCGTATTTTTGTTGCAGGGCACCCAATTTGTCCTCTGCGGTAAGCATTTTTACGGAATCGGTCCATACCATATATTTCTCGTAGGTTTGCTCTAGCAACGAGATATTATTGGCTTTGCGGGCAATTGCGATCAGATTTTGATAGCATTCGTCGATTTTACCGTATTCCTTTTTCTCCCGGTATTGGCAGATGAGCTTGTTGAATGCTGCGTCTCCTTCTTTTTTCTGTTCGAAGATATAGAAATAATCGGTTTTTGTGTACAACAGTTCTTCGGTAAGTTCGGGATTGCCTGATTCTTCGGCCAGGTTGTCCAGCATGTTAAGCTGGAGCTGTGCTTGCGCGGTGTTTCTTAGCTTGATGTACATTTGTAGGCGCTCTTTTGTTATCCCAAAACGCAGGCCGTACAGTTTCTTTTGCTCTGCATGTTCCTGATTTGCCACTATCTGGCTCATTTGTCGGCAGAGGTCGAACGCTTCCTGATAGTAGTTCTCGCGGTGATAGAGGGATGCCGCCTGTGTACCGCATTCGATTGCCTGCGTTATTTTTCCTTCATTTGCGTAATCCTTGTATGCCTGGATATAAAGATAGCGGGCTTTCGTATAGTCTTTGTTCTCAAAGCTACTTTGTGCCTGTTGCTTGAATTTGTCCGCATTGTTTTGTGCCTGAAGGGAAACACAAAAACTGATAATGAGGGTGATAATGAAGTAGTAAATTCTCATAATTTGAATTTTAACGTTAGACAAATATACTAATTTCTTTGTAATAGGGAATATGAAAATGTGAGATTTCTTAGTCAAGAGCCAAGAGTCTTAGAGTTCTCTCGGCTTCTCTTCGTCCGAAGGAGTGGTAGTATCTCTCGTTTTCGGCAGGAGATTATTATCAAAATGACAATATGGGAAAGATAGTCGAGAAAGGATTTTTTTGGTGTGGTTGCTTGAGGATAAAAGAAAAAATGTATTTTTGCTACAAAACAAAAATGTAGCCCATGAAAGACATAACCTTTGTTGACCTGGAAGTAACGCTGAACACCTGCCGGGTAGTGGATATCGGAGCTGTCCGATCCGACAGAACTCCTTTTCATGAAAATTCCTTTGATAATCTGTTGCTTTTTTTGCATCAGGTACCTTATATTGGCGGGCATAATATATTAAAACATGACCTTTCTTATTTGAAACCTCAGTTTGAGAAAGCAGGCTGCCGACAACCGAAAATAATTGATACGCTCTATTTATCCTCGTTGCTGTTCCCGGAAAAACTGCATCATCAACTGTCCAAGGATGATAAGTTACAGGCTGATAAACCCAATAACCCGGTAAACAATTCGCTGAAATCGTTGTTGTTATTCGAGGAAGAACAAAACGCTTTTGAACGCTTGGATAGTATGCTGAAAATGATCTATTACGGGTTATTACATGATACGGATGAGTTCGGCGGCTTTTTTGATTACATAGATTATGCACCGGATATTCTGGATGATTTATCGGGTAGTATCCTTGAGCGTTTCAGTAAAGACATCTGTATATCTTCTCCGCTTGCTGAATTGATCACCTCTTATCCGGTGGAATTGGCTTATGGCCTGTCTTTGATTAATTGTTGGAATAGCAGTTCCGGCATTCCGCTTTGGGTATTGCATAATTACCCGAAGGTAGGATGGGTGATGAAGCGTTTGCGGGATACGCCTTGTGAAAATAACGAATGTGCTTATTGCAGAGGAGCATTTAACGGTAAGGAAGGACTGAAATATTTTTTCAAATATGATTCGTTCCGTACCTATGAAGGAGAAGATCTGCAGCAGAAAGCGGTGGAGGCTGCGATTGAAGGAGAATCTCTTTTGGCTGTTTTTCCGACAGGCGGAGGAAAATCCATCACATTCCAGCTCCCGGCTTTGATGAGCGGTAAACGGATAAAAGGACTTACTGTCGTTATCTCTCCCTTGCAATCCCTGATGAAGGACCAAGTGGATAACCTGTGGAAAAATGAAATCATGGATGTTGTTACCATCAACGGGATGTTAGACCCGGTGGAACGTGCCCATGCTATCCAAAGGGTGGAAGAAGGGTCGGTTTCCATCTTGTATATATCGCCGGAGTCGCTTCGTTCGAAAACGATAGAACGGTTGTTGGTCGGGCGGAAAGTGGTTCGTTTCGTTATTGACGAGGCACACTGTTTCTCAGCTTGGGGACAGGATTTCCGTGTGGATTATCTATATATAGGTGATTTCATACGTCTGTTACAGGAACAAAAAGGAGGGAAGCAGGCGATACCGATGTCCTGTTTTACAGCCACTGCCAAGCAGAATGTAATACAAGATATCAAAGACTATTTTTTCGAAAAGCTAAATATACGCTTTAAAACATTTTGTTCGGGAAGTACCCGCAAAAATCTAAAATACAAAGTTTTCAAGGTAGAAAATGAAGATGAAAAATATGGACTGTTACGGAGTATCATTGAAGACCATGATTGTCCGGCTATAGTTTATGTTTCCCGTACCCGTACGGCAGCCAAAGTTGCCACGCGCTTGCAGCAGGATGGTTTTTCGGCCGGTACTTTTCACGGAAAGATGGAAACCCGGATGAAAACATCCAGTCAGAATGATTTCATAGACAATAAAATCCGGATAATGGTCGCTACCTCTGCTTTTGGAATGGGGGTCGACAAGAAAAATGTCGGTTTGGTGGTTCATTACGAGATATCGGATTCATTGGAAAATTATGTGCAGGAGGCTGGTAGAGCCGGACGTGACGAATCAATTGAGGCGGATTGTTACGTTCTTTTCAACGAAGAGGATCTGGACAAGCACTTCTATTTGCTAAACCAGACCAAACTGCGTATTAAAGAGATACAGCAGGTTTGGAAAGCAATTAAAGAACTTACCAGTTCCAGGATTTCGTTGTCAGCTCTTGAACTTGCCCGTAAAGCTGGTTGGAATGAAAATATTCTGGACGTGGAAACGCGTGTAACCACTGCAATAGCCGCGCTTGAGGAGGCCGGTTATATTCGGCGGGGGCAAAACAATCCATGTGTTTTTGCTGATAGTATCCTTGCGAAAACAGCTCAGGAGGCTATCGATAGAATAACAGTCTCTCCACGTTTTGATGACACTCAAAAGGAAGAAGCGATACGTATCATCAAAAAATTAATTTCGACGAGAAGCCGCAAGCATGTAAATGGCGAGATCCCGGAATCTCGTATCGATTATATCTCGGACCATTTGGGGATATCCCGGCAAGAAGTGATGCTGGTCATTCGCTTGTTGCGGGAAGAGAATATTCTGGCAGACGCTTGTGACTTGACAGCTTATATAAAAAAAGGTGAAAACAGCAATCGTTCGCTTGAAACGGTCCTTCTTTACAACCGTCTTGATGAATATCTTTTATCCGTTTTTACCGCAAAAGAACAATCTTTCAATCTGAAAGAGCTACGGAAAGAAGCCGAGATCGAGACTGGAAAAAGTATTTCGCCAGATAAGCTAAACAGACTCCTTAATTTTTGGTCTGAAAAGAACTGGATCAAACGGATATACTTGGATAAAGCGCATAATTATGTCACGATTGCCCGTACCGGATCGGTCCTCGATCTGGAAGAACTGACGGAAGGGAGGCATCTCTTGTCTGATTTCATCATTCGTTATTTGTTTGAGAAAACAGGACAGTCCAGCGAGCTGGAACAGAGCGGAAATATTTTGGTCGAGTTTTCCATGCTTGAGCTGAAAGAGGCGTATGAGAAGGATGTCAGGAAACAATTGTTTGGGCATACCATTCGGATGGAAGACATTGAAGATACTCTTTTGTATCTTTCGCGGATAGAAGCCTTACAGATCGAAGGTGGCTTCTTGGTGTTATACAACCGATTGCAGATAGACAGATTGGTTCTGAATAATAAGATGCAATATAAACAGGATGATTATCATAAACTCGAACTGTTTTATGCCAATAAGATCCAGCAGATTAATATTGTCGGTGAATATGTACGGAAAATGCTTTCCGGTAATAGCGATGCATTGGAATTTGTTGACGACTATTTCCAACTGAATTATTCGTCATTCCTCCAAAAATATTTCCCTGGTAAACGGAGGGATGAGATTAACCGGAAAATGACGAATACCAAACTTCAGCGGTTATTGGGGGAATTGTCCGAAACACAATTGGAGATTGTCAAGGATGACCGTCCCGGTTCTATAGTCGTCATGGCGGGACCCGGAAGTGGAAAGACACGTGTACTTGTTCATAAACTGGCTTACTTGCTGTTGGAGGAAGATGTCAAGCACGAACAACTCTTGATGCTGACTTTTTCTCGTGCTGCTGCGAGCGAATTCAGACGACGGTTATGGGATTTGATAGGGACTGCTGCTGGTTATGTTGAGATCAAGACTTTCCACTCTTATTGTTTCGACCTGTTAGGGCTGCAAGGTTCTTTAGAACAATCATCTTCCGTAATTATCGATGCTGTGGGAAAAATAGACAATGGAGAAGTAGAGATAAATCGTATTACAAAAACGGTTCTGGTGATTGATGAGGCGCAGGATATGACTGAAGACGAGTTTGCACTGGTGGAGGCGCTTATTCGTAAAAATGAGGACTTGAAGGTGGTCGCGGTAGGTGACGATGACCAGAATATTTACAGTTTCCGTCGTTCGAATTCCCGATATATGAGAAAGCTGGTCGATGAATACGGTGCTCGTACGCATGATTTGCTGGTCAATTTCCGAAGCAAAAAGTGTTTGGTTGAGTTTGCGAATCGTTTCTGGGAAACTATACCTGAAAGAATGAAGCAGTCGCGGATCATTTCTCACGACCAGGATGAAGGTGAGATCCGTATCGTTCAATACCAGTCGCCGAATATGGTTATACCATTGGTGCAGGATATTTGTGCAACCCCTCTGATCGGAACGACCTGCGTATTGACTCAGACAAACTGGGAAGCGATACAGGTTGCCTGTTTGTTGAAAGATAAATGTATGCCAGTCCGTTTGATTCAGTCGAACGAGGGTTTCCGTCTGTGCGATATGGATGAGATGCGTTTCTTCAACCGGATTTTAGGATCGCAAGCGGAGGTTCATCTGATAGATGAAGTATGCTGGGCTGAGGCAAAACAAGCTATTAAAAATGAATATTGTGAAGCTGCTTCTTGGGAAATTTGCCGGGGGATTATTCAGAATTTCGAACAACTTTATCCCTGTAAGTATCGTTCGGATTGGGAAACGTATCTGTTTGAATCGAAGCTGGAAGATTTCTATGCCGTTCGGGGAGAAACTATCGTTGTTTCTACGATTCACAAGGCAAAAGGGAAAGAGTTTGATAATGTCTTTCTGCTTTTAAACGATAATAGGGATTTATTAGGGGATAATCAGCCTGTCACGGATGAAAAGAGACGTGAGATTTATGTAGCACTCACACGTGCCAAAAATAAGTTATCGATCCATTTGAATAGCTATTATCCGGAAATTTTCGGCAATGAGGAAAAAATTATCCGGTTCGATAAGGCTTATTATCCGATGCCGGAACGTTTACTGTTCTTGCTTACGCATCGCGATGTATGGTTGGATTTTTTCAAAGATGCAAGGAGGCAGGAGGCGATTGGAAATCTGAAAAGTGGCATGCCATTGCGGTTGATGGAGGGCGGTTGTTGCGATTCGTCGGATAAGGAAGTTGTCCGTTTTTCAAACAGTTTCAAAAAAGAGATCGAGAAATGGCTGGATAAGGGATATGAACTGAAAGAGGCACGCGTTAATTTTGTCGTGTATTGGAAAAAAACGGGAGAAGAAGAGGAGGTAAAAGTTCTTTTACCGGAAATAGTGTTGGTAAAGGTGAGAAACTTAAATGTTTCGGAATTGATGATTTTATAAATGTGGAGGATGATATGAAAATACTGGAAACGGAACGATTGTTATTACGGGGATTGGAACAAGGAGATTTTAAGGATGTGTGCAAACTGTTGCAGGACGATGAAGTCATGTATGCCTATGAAGGGGCATTCAACGATCAGGAAGTGCAAAACTGGCTGGATAGGCAGTTCGGACGGTACCGGCACGACGGCTTCGGTTTATGGGGAGTGGTTGAGAAAGGTAGCAACGAACTGATTGGGCAGTGTGGTATTACTTATCAGGAATTTGACGGAAAACGAGTCCCTGAAATCGGTTACCTTTTTAGAAAGGAGTTTTGGCATAAGGGTTTTGCTATCGAAGCTGCTGTCGCTTGTCGGGAGTATGCTTTCCATACGCTTGGTTTCGAAGAGGTTTATTCGATCATACGGGATACCAATATTGCTTCCCAAAAAGTAGCGCGGCGCAATGGCATGCAAAAAGTGGCAACCTTCATAAAGCATTACCGAGGGGTGGACATGCCGCATTTTGTTTATAAAGTCAGTTTGTGTAAATGAGAAATCCAAAAGCGATTTCCCAGAACAAAATCGCTCTGATAATGATTATATAAAAAAGCCTTTTGCTTTCTTACGATCCGTATGTGATGAAAGGGCTTTTTCTTTTTATTTGGTAGATTTGTTGAAAGAATATTGTTTTATAGAATAATTTAACTAAATGGTAGATAAAATGATTATTTCTATTAATGTGTCAAATAAACTTCGTTTACATGAACATTATGTAATATAGTATGAGTATCTTTGCAGTCAAAATAAACAAGATAGAACCAAATGGAAGTACTTAAACACGAGTGTGGAGTTGCCATGGTCCGGTTACTAAAGCCTTTGGAATATTATTATCAGAAGTATGGAACTTGGATGTATGGGCTCAATAAGCTCTATTTGTTGATGGAAAAGCAGCATAACCGTGGTCAGGAAGGAGCCGGTTTAGCATGTGTCAAGTTGGAAGCCAGCCCCGGCGAAGAATATATGTTTCGGGAAAGAGCATTAGGCACAGGAGCCATCACCGAGATATTCGCAGCTGTTCATGAGCATTACAAGGATTTGCCGCCTGACAAACTGAACGATCCGCTTTTTGCTAAAACAAACCTTCCTTTTGCAGGAGAGCTTTATATGGGGCACCTGCGTTACAGTACAACCGGTAAGTCCGGTATTTCCTATGTCCATCCTTTTTTACGCCGTAACAACTGGAGAGCCAAGAATCTCGCTCTTTGCGGTAATTTCAATCTTACTAACGTACAAGATATTTTTGAAGAGATAACAGCCATTGGCCAGCATCCGCGTGCCTATGCCGACACCTTTATCATGCTGGAACAGGTGGGACATCGTCTGGACCGTGAGGTCGAACGGCTGTACCGGAAGTATGAAGTCGAAGGGCTGAAGGGAATGGAGATCACCCATGCGATCGAAGCGAATGTCGACCTGTCGAATGTCTTGAAACGTTGTGCCCCATTGTGGGACGGTGGTTTTGTGATCTGCGGATTGACTGGGAGCGGCGAGTCTTTCAGCGTGCGCGATCCCTGGGGCATCCGTCCGGCGTTCTATTATGCCGATGACGAGATCGTGGTTCTGGCAAGCGAACGTCCGGTCATCCAGACAGCCATGAACGTACCTGCCGAAGACATAGATGAACTGAAAAGAGGAGAGGCGCTGATCATCAATAAGCAAGGTGACTGGCATACGTCGCAGATCATGGAGCCGAAGAAGAATAAGGCCTGCTCGTTCGAGCGCATTTACTTCTCACGTGGAAGCGACCGGGATATTTACCGCGAACGGAAACGGTTGGGTGAAAATCTTGTACCTGCAGTCCTGAAGGCTGTGGACAACGATCTGAACCATACGGTCTTTTCCTTTATCCCGAATACGGCGGAGGTTGCCTACTTCGGATTGCAGGAGGGCATGAACGAATATTTGAACAAGAAGAAAAAGGAATGGATCGCCGATCGCAGCCACCTGCTTCAGGAGGAAGAACTGGAACAAATCCTGTCCATGCGTGTTAGGTGTGAAAAAGTAGCGATCAAGGATATAAAATTGCGTACATTTATTGCTGAGGGAAACAGTCGTAACGATCTGGCTGCCCATGTGTACGATATCACGTACGGAAGCGTCGTGCCTTTCGAGGACAATCTGGTCGTGATCGACGACAGTATCGTGCGCGGTACGACACTCCGGCAGAGTATCATCGGTATTCTGGACCGCCTGAATCCGAAGAAGATCGTGGTGGTCAGCTCGTCTCCGCAGGTGCGCTATCCGGACTATTACGGTATTGATATGTCTCGTATGAGCGAATTTCTCGCGTTCAAGGCTGCCGTGGCACTTTTAGTGGACAAGGGGATGGAATCCGTTCTGCTCGATGCCTATAAGAAAGCCAAGCGGCAGCAGGTTATGCCGTGCGATGCGACCGTAAATTATGTGAAGGAGATTTATGCGTCTTTCACCGACGAGGAAATTTCGGCCAAGATGGTGGAACTGCTTACCCCCGTAGGAACACGTGCGAAGGTGGAGATTGTCTACCAGACACTCGAAGGGTTACATGCCGCTTGTCCTGATCATCCGGGCGACTGGTATTTCTCCGGTGATTATCCGACACCTGGTGGTGTACGAATGGTGAATGAAGCGTTCATTCATTATATGGAAGAGGAATATTGGGGAATTGAAAAATGATAATTGAATATTGAAAATGACAAGAAAAACAGCAACATTGGTCTTAGACGACGGAAGCATGTTTCACGGCTTCTCTTTTGGTTTTGACAAGGCAGTGGCCGGCGAAGTGGTGTTCAACACTGCTATGACCGGTTATCCCGAAAGTCTTACCGACCCTTCGTATGCCGGGCAGTTGATGGTTCTGACTTATCCGCTGGTCGGAAACTACGGGGTGCCTCCTTTCTCTATCGAAGAGAACGGCTTGCCTACCTTTATGGAGAGTGAGAAAATTCATGCGGAGGCGATTATCGTGAGTGATTATAGTGAAGAGTATAGCCACTGGAATGCTGTGGAAAGCCTTGGTGACTGGTTGAAACGTGAGAAGATTCCCGGAATTACCGGCATCGATACCCGTGCGCTGACAAAAAAGATACGAGAGCACGGGGTAATGATGGGACGTATCGTTATCGGTACCGCCGATAAAGAAGGTGAAAGTGGAGGGGAAATACCGGATTACGGTAGCATCAATTATGTGGATCGTGTTTCTTGCAAAGACATTGTCGCCTACTTACCTGACGGGATCACCACCCATTACCCTGTAGGCTTCGACAACTTTCAATTTTCAACTTTCAACTCTCAACTCTTGAAGCGTGTTGTGCTTCTCGATTGTGGTGTGAAAGCCAATATCATCCGTAACCTTTTGAAGCGGAATGTAGCGGTGATACGTGTTCCCTGGAACTATGATTTCAATCATTTGGAATACGACGGGCTTTTCCTTTCGAACGGCCCTGGCGATCCCAATACTTGCGATGTTGCTGTCCGGAATATCCGCAAGGCATTGGATGGGGACAAACCGATCTGTGGCATTTGCATGGGAAACCAGTTGCTTGCCAAAGCAGGCGGCGCTTCGATCTATAAACTGAAGTATGGCCACCGCAGCCATAACCAGCCGGTGCGTATGGTGGGGACGGAGAAGTGTTTTATCACCTCCCAGAATCACGGCTACGCAGTGGATAATGACACATTGGGGGCTGACTGGGAACCGCTCTTTGTCAATATGAACGACGGGACAAACGAAGGAATCCGGCATAAGACGAAGCCTTTCTTTTCTTCCCAGTTCCATCCCGAAGCATGTAGCGGACCGACCGATACGGAGTTTATCTTCGATAAGTTTGTCGATTTGCTTTAGGAATTGGGACGACAGATCTAAAAATGTTAACGAATAAAAGAGTCTGAAAATGAAAGAAGATATAAAGAAAGTCCTGATACTCGGTTCCGGCGCCCTAAAGATCGGTGAAGCGGGAGAATTCGACTATTCAGGTAGCCAGGCTTTGAAAGCCATCAAGGAGGAGGGAATCCAGACAGTGCTTATCAATCCGAACATCGCTACGGTACAGACTTCGGAAGGAGTGGCAGATACCGTTTATTTCCTGCCCGTCACTCCCTTCTTTGTCGAAAAGGTGATCGCCAAAGAACGTCCGGATGGCATCCTGCTCGCTTTTGGAGGCCAGACGGCGTTGAACTGCGGTGTGGTGCTTTACCAGAGTGGTGTGCTGGAAAAATATAACGTCCGTGTACTCGGTACTCCGGTACAGGCAATCATGGATACGGAGGATCGCGAACTCTTCGTCCGCAAACTCGACGAGATCGGTGTGAAGACGATCAAGAGCGAAGCGGTGGAAAATGCCGAAGATGCCCGCCGGGCTGCTGCCGAGTTAGGCTATCCGGTGATTGTCCGTGCCGCTTATGCTTTGGGCGGCCTCGGCTCCGGCTTCTGCGACAATGAGGAGGAACTGGATGTACTGGTTGAAAAAGCCTTCTCTTTCTCTTCTCAAGTGTTGGTGGAAAAGAGTTTGAAGGGATGGAAAGAAGTGGAATATGAGGTGGTGCGCGACCGTTTCGACAACTGTATCACGGTCTGCAACATGGAGAACTTCGACCCGTTGGGTATCCATACCGGCGAAAGCATCGTGATCGCTCCGTCACAGACACTGACCAACAGCGAGTATCATAAACTTCGTGAACTGGCTATCCGGATCATCCGTCATATCGGTATCGTGGGCGAATGTAACGTGCAATATGCTTTCGATCCGGAGAGCGAAGACTACCGCGTGATCGAAGTGAACGCCCGTCTTTCCCGTTCGTCTGCGCTGGCCTCTAAAGCAACTGGTTATCCGTTGGCTTTCGTCGCAGCCAAGTTGGGACTGGGTTACGGCCTTTTTGATTTGAAAAACTCGGTGACGAAGACGACAAGTGCTTTCTTCGAACCGGCTCTCGACTATGTGGTCTGCAAGATCCCGCGCTGGGATTTGGGTAAGTTTCATGGTGTGGCTCGTGAGTTGGGGTCGAGCATGAAATCTGTGGGCGAGGTGATGGCGATCGGGCGCACCTTCGAAGAGGCGATCCAAAAAGGGTTGCGTATGATCGGACAGGGCATGCATGGTTTCGTGGAAAACAAGGAGCTGGTGATAACCGACATCGACAAGGCACTCCATGAACCGACCGACACCCGTATCTTCGTTATCTCCAAAGCGTTCCGTGCCGGATATACCATCGATCAGATACACGAACTGACCAAGATAGACCGGTGGTTCCTACAAAAACTCTACGGAATCATGTGCACCTCCAAGGAGTTGCATAAATTGACAATTGACAATGGACAATTGGCAATTAAAAAAGAATATCGCAATCCTGATAATTGTCAATCGTCCATAGTCTATAGTTCATTGCTTCGCAAGGCGAAACGGCAAGGTTTCTCCGATTTTCAGATAGCTCGCGCCTTCGGCCTTGAGGGAAATATAGAAAAAGGTATGATGCAAATCCGCCAGTTTCGTAAGGAACACGGCATCGTTCCGGTAGTGAAACAGATCGATACGCTGGCTGCTGAATACCCGGCGCAGACGAACTATCTGTATCTGACCTATAGCGGTACGGAAAACGACGTGCAGTATCAGGGTGACCACCGTTCCATCGTCGTGCTGGGTTCCGGCGCTTACCGGATCGGCAGTTCGGTCGAGTTCGACTGGTGTGGCGTGCAGGCGTTGGAAACGATCCGTAAGGAAGGTTGGCGTTCAGTGATGATCAACTACAATCCCGAAACAGTTTCGACCGACTATGATATGTGTGACCGCCTTTACTTCGATGAACTGACCTTCGAGCGTGTGATGGATATCCTCGAACTGGAAAATCCGCACGGCGTGATTGTCTCGACAGGCGGCCAGATACCCAATAACCTGGCGATGCGTCTGGACGAGCAGCATGTTAATATCTTGGGGACATCCGCCAAGAGTATCGACAATGCCGAAGATCGCGAGAAATTTTCCGCCATGCTGGACCGCATCGGTGTAGACCAGCCGCGTTGGAAAGAGCTTTCGTCGATGGAAGATATCAACGAGTTTGTGGCTGAGGTGGGTTTTCCGGTCTTGGTTCGTCCGAGTTATGTGCTGAGTGGCGCCGCCATGAATGTCTGCTCCAACCAGGAAGAACTCGAACGCTTCTTGCAGCTGGCAGCCAACGTGTCGCAGAAACATCCGGTCGTTGTCAGCCAGTTCATCGAACATGCCAAGGAAGTGGAAATGGATGCTGTAGCCGATAAGGGTGAGATCGTCATGTATGCAATCTCCGAACATATCGAGTTTGCCGGTGTGCATTCCGGCGATGCAACTATCCAGTTTCCCGCACAAAAGCTGTATGTTGAAACGGTCCGCCGCATCAAGCGTATCAGCAAGCAGATCGCAAAAGAGCTGAATATCTCTGGTCCGTTCAACATCCAATATCTGGCGAAAGGCAACGAGATCAAGGTGATCGAATGTAACCTTCGCGCGAGCCGTTCCTTTCCTTTCGTCAGCAAAGTATTGAAAATTAACTTTATTGAACTGGCCACTCGCATCATGTTAGGTTTGCCTGTCGAGAAACCTAATAAGAACGAATTCGATCTGGATTATGTAGGTATCAAAGCCTCGCAGTTCTCCTTCAACCGCTTGCAGAAAGCTGACCCTGTTTTAGGTGTTGATATGGCTTCGACGGGCGAGGTCGGGTGTATCGGCGACGATGTTTCCGAGGCTGTTTTGAAAAGTATGCTTTCCGTCGGTCTCCGTATCCCAGAAAAGAATATTCTGCTCTCGACGGGTACGCCAAAACAGAAAGTGGCCATGTTGGATGCCGCCAAGATGCTGGCATCGAAAGGCTACAACCTCTTTGCAACAGGCGGGACACACCGCTTTCTCGAAGAAAACGGCATCTCCAGTACGCGGGTTTACTGGCCGAGTGAGGAGGACATGGAACCTCAAGCACTCACCATGCTCCACGAAAGGAAGATCGACATGGTTGTGAATATTCCGCGCGACCTTTCAGCCGGTGAGTTGAATAATGGCTATAAGATCCGTCGTGCCGCCATCGATCTGAACGTTCCACTCATCACGAATGCCCGTCTGGCAAGTGCCTTTATCGAAGCTTTCTGCACGCTGGGCATGGACGATATACAAATCCGAAGCTGGCAGGAGTATAAGTGATTTGTTACTTTTGGATCAAGTTCAAAGTAACAGAAATAATTATTACATTTGTGGTAATTAAAATAAACCAATATGAAGATAGGATTATTTATTCCCTGCTATATCAATGCGGTATATCCGGAAGTTGGTGTTGCTTCCTATAAATTATTGAAAAGTCTCGGGTTGGATGTGGATTATCCGTTAGACCAGACTTGTTGTGGCCAGCCAATGGCAAATGCCGGATTCGAGCATGAATCGGCAGGGTTGGCGCTGCGTATGGAAGAACTGTTCCGTTCGTACGATTATGTGGTTGGCCCTTCTGCCAGTTGTGTCGCTTTCGTGAAAGAGAATCATCCCGGTATTCTGGAAAAGGCAGGTCATGTGTGTATGAACAGCAAGAAGATTTATGATATCTGCGAGTTCCTGCACGATATTGTGAAGGTCAAGGAACTGAAAGCTGAATTTCCCCACAAGGTAAGCATTCACAATAGCTGTCACGGTGTGCGCGAGTTGCATCTTTCTTCTCCGAGTGAACGGAATATCCCGTATTTTTCTAAGTTGCGCGATCTCCTCTCTTTGGTGAAAGGCATTGAGATATTTGAACCGAAACGTATCGACGAGTGCTGTGGGTTCGGTGGCATGTTTGCGATTGAGGAACCCGAAGTGTCCGTCTGTATGGGACGAGATAAGGTGAAAGATCACATGAGTACGGGAGCCGAGTATATCACCGGTGCCGACAGTTCCTGCCTGATGCATATGGAAGGCGTGATCAAGCGTGACAACCTTCCAATCAAAACGATTCATATTGTTGAAATATTAGCCTCCGGATTATGAGCACGAAACATTCAAAAGCGGCTGCCCGCTTCATCGGGAACCGCAAGCAGGAAGCCTGGCACGACGAAACCCTCTGGATGGTGCGTGCCAAACGGGATAAAATGAGCCATTCGCTTCCCGAATGGGAACGCTTGCGTGAACTGGCTTGTGAGATCAAACTTTATTCGAACAGCCATTTGGATGTCCTTTTGGAAGAGTTCGAGAAGAACGCCACGGCCAACGGAGCGATTGTCCATTGGGCGAAAGACGCGGCGGAACATAATGCGATCGTCGAGGAAATCCTGCAACAGCACAAGGCGCATACGCTGATAAAGAGCAAATCCATGTTGACAGAAGAGTGTGGCATGAACGATTACCTGTTCGGAAAAGGTTACGATATAATCGAGAGCGACCTCGGCGAACGTATCCTTCAATGGATGAAACTTCATCCCAGCCATATCGTGATGCCCGCTATCCATATCAAGCGGCAGGAGGTGGGCGAGATGATGGAGCGCGTGTTAGGTACGGAAAAAGGCAATTCCGACCCGACCTATCTGACGCATGCCGTCCGCAAAAATATGCGTGAGAAATTCCTGACAGCCGATGTTGCCATGACGGGAGCTAACTTTGCAGTTGCTTCGACCGGAGAGATAGTGGTCTGCACCAACGAGGGGAATGCAGATATGGGAACTTCTTTCCCGAATGTTCACATTGCGACGTTCGGAATGGAGAAGATCGTGCCGGATCGGGACTCGTTAGGTGTCTTCACCCGCCTGCTGGCACGCTCCGGCACGGGGCAGCCGATCACTTCCTACACTTCTCACTATTGTAAACCGAAAGAAGGAGGTGAGTTTCATATCATCATAGTCGATAACGGGCGGAGTGATATCCTGGCATGTCCCGATCATATCCGTACGCTGAACTGCATCCGTTGTGGCGAGTGTATGAATACTTGTCCGGTCTATCGCCGTAGCGGTGGTTATTCCTATACATATTTTATACCCGGCCCGATTGGGATCAATCTAGGGATGCTGAAAGATCCGGTGAAATATTCGGACAATGTTTCTGCCTGTTCGTTGTGCCTCTCTTGCTCGAATGTCTGCCCGGTCAAGATAGACCTCGGCGAACAGATCTATCGCTGGCGTCAGGACTTGGATAAGATAGGGAAAGCGAGTACGGAGAAAAAGATTATGTCCGGCGGCATGAAGTTCCTGATGGAACGTCCGAAACTGTTCAATACGGCTTTGAAGTTTGCCCCGGTAGTCAATAACATGCCTCGTTTTATGATCTACAACGCTTTGAATGCATGGGGGAAGGGCCGTGAACTGCCAGCTTTTGCCAAGCAGTCGTTCAATGAAATGTGGAAAAGTAACAAGATAAAATAATGTAGGGGTGAAGTATGCTTGCCCTTAAAATGATACGACAATGAGTAGCAAAAACGATATATTATCTGCTATCCGTCGTCACACCGGCAAACGTTACGATATGCCGGAACTGACGCTGGATGCCATCACTTACGAAGATAAAATCCTCCAGTTTACCGACTCTCTGAAAGCTGCTGGGGGGCAAGTCGTCCTGATGCAGCCTGGAGACGATATCAACGATATTATTCGTCACCATTTTCCTGATGCAATCCGTATCGCCTCCAATCTGTCCAGTATTACCTGTGCCACCTTTAATCCGGACGATCTCGACGATCCTCGTGAGTTGGACAATACAGACCTTGCCATCGTGGAAGGCCATTTTGGTGTAGCCGAGAACGGGGCTGTCTGGATTACCCGCCAGGTAAAGCATAAGGCATTGTATTTTATCTCCAACAGCCTGGTTATGCTGATAGACCGCAATTCGATCGTGAACAATATGCATGAAGCCTATAAACGGACGGAAAACATGACATATGATTTCGGTGCTTTTATCTCAGGCCCCTCCAAAACAGCTGATATAGAACAGGCTCTTGTATTGGGTGCACATGGCCCGGTCAAGGTATTGGTTGTGTTGAAATAGGATGTGTTCCCATAGAAAAAACAGGGTAACGCAGATCTTGCCAATTGGGTGGATTTGCGTTACTCTATATGTCCTGTTGTTATTAATCTACATTTCGTTTATTAAACAACGAAGCGATCCATAACATCAGAATGGCTCCGACTGTCGCCGTAATCAGACTGCCGATAATACCGGAAGCTGCAATTCCGAGTAATCCGAATACCCAGCCGCCCAATACACCGCCGGCTATTCCCAAAATCAGATTGATTATTACTCCGAAGCCACCGCCCCGCATGATTTTACCGGCCAGAAAGCCGGCTGCTATACCTATGATAATGTACCATAAAAATCCCATAGCTTTTAAATTTTATGTTGTTATTGTATATATAACCGCTCATGGAGGCATGAAGTTTATTGCAGTAAAGGATTCCTTTTTCAAAACACCGGTGTTTTGAAAACGAAACATATATGCTTTGAAAAGGGCTGTCATTGCAATTGCTTAAACCTGTTTTCCCATTTGATAGGCATCTTTCATGGCGGGATTTCCGTTGATCTCTCCTTTGTGCCAAACGCCTAATCCGAACACGGTTCCTTTTATTACGGGATCTTCCAGGCAGTCCAGGAATCCCTGGAAAGTGTCGATCGTGCGGAGCATTTTCTTACGGTCGTCTTCGGCTGCCGTTACGATGAAATAAAATTCCTTGCCGTTCATCTCCGTGTATCTTCCACAGCAGCGGTCTATCAGGGTTTTCATTTGAGCGCTTATTGTGTAGAAATAGACTGGGGTAGCCATTACGATCACATCGGCATCCACCATTTTTTCGATGATTTCTGCCGCGTCGTCTTTTTGAGGGCATGGCTTCTGGTACAGACTGCATGTACTGCATCCCGTACAGTAATGGATTGTTTTGTCTCTCAGGAAAATCTTTTCCACTTCATGATTGCTTTCTGCCGCACCACGCATAAATTCGTCACAGAGCGTGTCTGAGTTGCCGCCTCGGCGGGGACTGGATGATAAGATCAATACTTTTTTTGCCATACTTGTATATTAGTTTAAATCGCTATTAAAAAAGTTCCGGAGGAACAGATACAAAGTTACTGTGACAGGTTGGTTCGGATTGTATATGAATTACGGGGATAAGTACCATTTTTACAGGATAAGGGTATACATCCTGATTTTTGGTCAACGGACAGGCGTGTAGTCTATCTCGGACTCTTCGTCCGTCGCTTCGAGCTTGAATATGACAGGGCGTAATCCGTCATTGCAACTGCAGATGGCAACTCCCGGTTTTCTGATCCAGTCTCCATAATAGAATACTTCTTTTCCAGCACCATGTGACAACGCAAAAGCATATTGGTAAATCGCTTTCCAAGCCTCGTCACAAAAACCTTCCGGCTTGGCATAATCAGCATAAAAAACTTGTCCTTCTTTCAGCATGGGGCAGGCGGTCAGTCCTTCGGCGCCGTATTCGCGGGCCAGTTGTTCATCTAAAGTAAACGCAGAAAGAAAAAGCAAGGTTGATGATAATACAGCAAAAATGCAGTCTATTAAGTGGTTAGGTGTTTAACTCATAATACTGCATAAGCTGAAAAAGGAGGTCCGATAAAAGCTGCGAAAGACTTCAGTTCCCATATCGTTACTGATATAACAGGAACAAGAAACGGCACAACAGATTCTATTTCAGTAATTTGCACAGTTTTTCAT
>ERZ1027247.54-NODE-54-length-78046-cov-16.626085_pt1 | contig 78046 bp, 67 predicted proteins | sample MGYA00519262_ERZ1027247 | MGnify/ENA primary metagenome ERZ1027247 (study PRJEB26926, sample SAMN06164776) | human gut metagenome | biome: ENVO:00009003; feature: ENVO:2100002; material: ENVO:00002003 | host: Homo sapiens | place: USA | collected 2012 ... | reverse complement strand
CTCGGGAGAGCCCACAACTACGAAAGCGAAGCGTGTAGTTATAGTGGGCTATAACTGGAAGCCGTTCTTCTTTTCCGGTGATTGGCTGCGCACCCCTTTGGCGGACTGGAGCTGCCTTTTTCTTTCAATCTGTTTCTGTAAGTATTCGTTCAAGTCCTTGCATCCTCTGTAAATCTGCGAAGCGTCCCGGATGTACCGCTCTCTGCCGTATTCCATGCGGATTTGCCGGAGTGCTTCCAGTCCTGCATGGTCGTTGTCGAAAAAGCAGTGGATGCGTTCGTAATTGCCCAACGGATAGAGAGCCTTGTTTACATTCGATACGGAGTTCAATACAATGTAGTCCTGCCCGTCCAATTCCGGATAATTTGGGCAGCTCTCTTGTCTCAATGTCAAAAAGGAGAGGTAGTCCATAAATCCCTCGAACACATAACAGGTATTCCTCGCTTTTCCCGACTGCCTGATGTGGGAGATTTCCTTTGGGGCGATGCAGCCCTTGAAATAGCGGTTGCGGATTTCATATCCACACGAACCATTGGGAAAGGCGATGGCAAAGTACCGCTTGCCGTTGTGAGTGAAACGTGCTTCACTACATTCTCTTTTCGCCAGTTTTATGTTAATTCCTCTACCTTGTAAGTAGGCAAGCAGGGCAGTAGATGACAGCGGAACAATCTCCAACTGTTGGAAGCTCGGCTCGGAAGAGTTTTGCTTTCCAAAAGAGAAAGATACCGGGCGCACGTGCGGTGTCTGCTCTGCTATCCGTTTCAAGATGTAAGGTACATGGTCGGTAGCGTACAGGTGTGCAGCCAGTTCTATGATACCACCACCTTTACCCAAACCGAAGTCATACCATTGTTCACGTTCGGTATTTACCTTGAACGAGGCTTCGGCTTCTTCCCTTAACGGTGATTTATACCACAGATTGACACCTTGTTGCTTGACGGGAGAATATCCTAAACTATGCAGATAATCCGCTATTCTGATTTGCTTGGCTGTCTGTATATCCATAAAATGATTGTTTTAGTAGTTGGTGAATTGGTTTATTTTTCTTTTTGCCCGTACCTTTTTAGGAAGTACGGTCTATAATCACTTCACTAAATTCTCGTATATATAGGATACGGTAATAAAGTGAAGTGATTTAGTCCCATTCCCCAAGCACTTCACTATATTCCTAATATATACACCCCGAGAATAAAGTGAAGTGATTGCAGGGAAATGGGCTAATAGTGGAAGTCAGGCATGAATGTGTATTTTCTGCCTGTCTCCTGCACTATCATCCGTTTGTTGCGGAGCATGGTGATGAGCGATACCGCCTTTTTATGGTTCAACTTTACACCCACTGACATATAGGTCTTGATTAAGGCATCTTCCAGTTCCTTGTAGCCGTATTCCTCTTTCAGCCCGAAAACGGCTTCCAATGCGATACGGTGCTGCTGCTCGGTGATATGCCTGTAAGGGTCGAACTTCTCTTCTTCGGGTCTTCCCGGCTTCTTTGTTTCAGGTTTGTATCCCTCAATGAGTTCGGGAAGGGCTTTGTCGTTGATACGGAATGCGAAAGGCTCAAAGTCCATTGCCCGGATGTGAATGGCTGAAACATGGCTGATGTCACCGTTGCCCTTGTCCTTTTCTACCTGCAATACGGTTTCCGCCTTGTTGTTCAACTCCGTACCAATGTGCCCTCTTGCGTTCTCATCCCCTTTGTTCTGATGCAGTATCGTATGGATATGTATCTGCCTGTCGTCCGTCCACTGCATCAGCTTGGATATGATGCGTGTTGATTCACTGGGGCTGTTGATGTCATACACCATATCCCGTATGCCGTCTATAATTACAAGACCGATTTCGGGTGTATTGTAAATAGCCTGTTCCACAATCCTGATACGCTGCTCAGGCGTGTATTTTCTTAAGGCAAGAAATTCAAGATTCTCATTGTCCCTATCATCTGGCAAACCAGCCATTCGCAAAATGCGCGTCATGACTTTCAGACAATGGTAAGGGCTTTGCTCTGTATCAACATAAAGCACTTTCCGCTTATCTTCAGGCAGTTCAGCCACATACCGCAGCACTGTGCCGTTCTTCAATGCAGCGGCTACGATAGCCGATACATTGAACGTTTTTTTACTTTTGGCTTTGCCGATGGATGCGCTGAAATTACCCAATGTCCCAATGACAGAATCATGTACTTTAAGGATTTCAGGTGCTTTCTCATAACTTTTCGACAGGCTCAAACGTGAGGCTTGCCAAAGGATTATGGCTTCTTCAGCCGATATTTCCTTAGTCTCTTTCATATAGTCCATAGCCATGCCTCCCGTTATTTCCGTCCTCCTGTTTTCTTTCCAGCCAGTTCAAGGGCAAGCTCAACATCCACGATAATCTTACGTCCTATCTGAGTGATTGCCTTGTCAATCTTTCCGCTTTTCTTGATACGGTTGGCGGTGGGTAGGCTGCACCCGAACAGTTTGGCTATGCCCAGTATTCCGTACACATATTTTCTTTCTGTGTCTGTAATGGGCTGTGGCTGCGTTTCCGTTTGACGGGAAGCGTGCTTACTTAGGAATATGAACTCTTCACCTGTCATCTGCCAGACGGGTTTTGATAATAATTCTTGAAGATTTTTCATCGTTCAATCTATTTAGTCGTTTAACAATCAGCCCTGCGCACTGGCTGTTATCTCTGTTCTCGAACGATGCAAAATTAGGTAGGGTTGTAAGTGGTAAGGATGTGGTTGATATAAATGGAATATCTTGTTATTTATCTGAATATCAGATAATAAAAATACCACTCAAAAATTTAATTTGAGTGGTAAAAGTGGTTGTTTCGTAAAATGTCAGGGCATATCACAGATTATCGGAATATACCATCCATTTCTTTGGCAAATTTCCGGTTGCTGTCACTGGGGAAATCGGAAACAGGCTCTTTGTACTTTGACTTGTAGTAGCTTTCCTCAATATCCAATATTTTCAGGATATTCCTCTTCCAATTCTCCCTGTCCTGTTTGGGCAGTTTTTCGCTCATCAGGAATATCAGATAGCAGGTACGTATTTTTTCTCTCGGTCTGATTTGGGGTTTGGTGTCGCTTGGTAGCAGGTTCATGCAGGTATAGAAATCATGTTCGGAAATATTCTCGAACTGTTCTCCCACGCAGGTTACATGAATGAGCGAAAGCAGTTCCATATTGAAATACTCAGTCTGTTTCGTTCCCAGCACTTCTTCCTGTATGTTGGGGGCATTTGGTTCTTGTTCGGCTGGCTCTTCCGGCTCGTTTGTTTCATCAAATACATATTTCGCCAATGTCTCTTTGAGGTGGCAGCCCAGCCGATAGATTTCATTGAAACGGCTTTTTGCATATTGCAGGGCTTTCTCTCTGGTCTGTTTTTGCAGATCGTAGAGTTCGGTCAGCTTGTTTTTTTTCTCCTCGTATTCATCTTTGCACCGTTCATATTCCATTTCCGCACGCTTTTCATCCTCTGCAGTGTGTTCCCGATAACCTATGGAATCGTATCGGTGGTATGCTTCGTTTAGCGGAGCATGGAGCTTGGTCGTCTTGTATTGCTGTTCTTCTATGGCTTCTTTATAGATTTCTGAAACTCGGAAGCAGATATTGTAAACGGTCTGTTCATCCGGCATACATCCTTTCTTGTAATAACTTATGTTTTCGCATACTTCCTTTTTCAGGCTATTCAGAATCAGTGTGTATTGCTCCTGTGGAAGATGAAACACCAGTTCAAGAATGGCTGTTTCAAGAACCGTTACATCATTGTAGTCCAGATAGAACTTGGTAATGAATTTCTGCTTTTCAAAAGAGAAACCTTTATTATCAAACCAGTCTTTATATATTCTGTTCAATTCTCCGTATCGGGGAATCAGCGTTGTAATTACATCTTTCATGGACGCAACTATTTTTGAGTGTTATTGTCTTTGTCAAGGAAAGAGGCCAGTTCTTCTTCCACTTCTTCCACGCTGGGCAACGCTGATTTCAGTTTCTCGGGAATCGCTTTGCTCAATTGGTAATCGCTGATGCCGATGGGCTGGTCATAGCCTGTCAATGCGTATTGTGCCACAACTTCGTCTTTTCCCTTGCATAGCAACAACCCGATAGTCTTGTTGTCATTCTCTCCCCTCAGTTTATCATCCACCACATTGATGTAGAAGTTCAGTTGTCCTGCATACTCCGGTTTGAATGGGGTAGCCTTTAATTCTACCACGATATATGCGTGCAACGGAATGGAATATAGAATCAGGTCGGCAAAGAAATCGCTGTTTCCGACTTGGAAGTGCTTCTGCCGGGCAACGAAGGCAAAACCGTTGCCCATTTCCAACAGGTAGCGGGTAACGTGTTTCACCAGCTGTTCTTCAATATCCCTTTCGTCTGCTTTTTCTTTGGCTCCTGCCAAATCAAAGATGTACGGGTCTTTGAGTAGGTAATTGGCAAGGTCGCTTTGTGGAGCCGGAAGTGTGGTCGTGAAATTGTTTACCTTGTTGTTGCTGATTTGTCGGCTATACAAATCACTGTCAATTTGCATTTTCAATACATTGCTGCTCCATCCTATTTCCACAGACTGCTTCATGTACCAGTAGCTTAGACCTAAAGGTAGCGAACTGTCAAGTATAGTCATTTGGCTTGTCCAGTTTATTTTGGCTATAGGAGAGGTCAAGAAAACTTCTTCTATTTCCCTGATTCCCATCCTGTAAATGGCAGACACGGTTTTTCCCACATCTTCAAATTGCGCAGGAACTTCCTGCGTAATTGCTAATGATTGACAATCAATCGATTGTATTTGCGCAGTAAGTTCCTGCGTAAATTGCTTGTCATTCAGTTTTAATACTTCATTGGTCACACTCTGTATGGTTGGGACAGACAGGCTTGCATCTGTTTCTATGAAACTTTGCAACGCTCTTAAAGGATATGCTTTTGCAAACTGGCACATATAGGTAAGGTTACGTTCCGAATAGCCTTTCTTTTCAGGGTAATGCAGTCGGATAGCCTTTGCCAACTGCTTGATGATTTTGCTTCCCCATCCGTGCAGCTGCTGGTGATAAAGGATGTAATTGCCTATCTTCCAGTAATGGAACAGCATTTGTGCATTGGCTGCAACAATCAGCCTTACTTGTGCCTGTTCTATTTCCGAACCGACCGCTTGTATGAATGTATCAAAATTCGTTTTCTCTATGTTGGATTCCTTGTTGCTCATATTGTGATGATAATTTCTACAAATATAGTCATTGGTAACTATCTATGAAACTGTTTGATACTTTTATAGTTGATTAAACTTGTTCATGGCATTTGCCTTAATATCATCCGCTATGTCAATGTAGGGTTTCATAGCTTTGTAGTCGCTGTGTCCCGTCCATTTCATGACCACCTGTGCCGGGATTCCGAGAGCCAGCGCATTGCAGATGAATGTCCTTCTTCCTGCATGGGTACTGAGCAAAGCGTATTTGGGTGTGACTTCATCAATACGTTCATTTCCCTTGTAGTAGGTTTCCCGTACAGGCTCGTTGATTTCTGCCAGTTCGCCCAGCTCTTTCAGGTAATCGTTCATCTTCTGGTTGCTGATGACGGGCAGAGCCATGTAATTCTCGAAATGGATGTCCTTGTATTTGTCCAGTATGGCTTTGCTGTATTTGTTCAGTTCAATCGTCAGGCTGTCGGCAGTCTTGACTGTGGTTATTTCGATGTGGTCGGACTTCACATCGCTTCTTTTCAGATTGCGAACATCCGAATACCGCAAACTCGTAAAGCAGCAGAACAGGAAAACATCACGCACACGTTCCAGGTATTGCTTATCCTTGGGTATCTGGTAGTCTTTCAGCTTGTTCAGTTCATCCCAAGTCAGGAAGATTACTTTTTTCGAGGTGGTTTTCAGTTTCGGTTTGAACGTATCGTATGCAATGTTCTGATGATGTCCTTTCTTGAAGCTCCAGCGCAGGAACCATTTGAGGAATCCCATTTGCTTGCCGATGGTGCTGTTTCTCATATCCTTGGTGTCACGCAGGAAGTTGACGTATTCGTTCAATCCAAACTCGTTGAAATAGTTGAACGTTGCATCCTCCTTGAACTCTTTGAGGTGGTTCCTCACTGCTGCAAATTTTTCATAGGTGGATGCCGTCCAGTTATTCTGGTTACCGCACTCTTTTACAAACTCATCGAACACCTCCCAAAAGCTGACAGGGGCTTCTTCCGGCTGTTCTTCGCTGGTGTCTTTCATTCTCATGTTGAAAGCTTCCTTCAACTGTTGGGTCGTTGGCATGACCTCCTGCACCTCAAATTCCTTGAAAATATTCTGGATTTCGGCATAGTATTTCAGCAAGTCCGTATTGATTTCGGCTGCACTTTGCTTTAGCTTGTTGGTACATCCGTTCTTTACCCGCTGCTTATCTGCATCCCATTTGGCTACGTCAATCCGGTAGCCCGTTGTAAACTCGATGCGTTGGCTGGCAAAGATGACACGCATACGGATGGGTACGTTCTCTACGATTGGCACACCGTTCTTTTTCCGGCTCTCCAATGCAAAAATGATGTTGCGCTTGATATTCATAATTGGGTGCGTTTGAAATTCTACACCCAAATATACACCCAATTATTGAGATAGCAAAAGACATTTAGAAACATTTACTTTTACTCTATATTGTAATTTACACTTGATTATCAGTCGTTTGCAGTTTTATGATATTCTGTGAAAGTATAAGTTCGAGAGCCTCTCTCTCCGCAAAATCGAAACCGCCGATTCCCCGGCGGTTTTTTTATTTTCCTGAAATTTCCTAACAGTCTTTGAAAATCCATTTCACCGACTGGAATCTCATTTACAAAACGGTAAAATGAAATGTTTTTGTAAAAAGCACGTGCACGCCCATCGTTTTATGAGCGATAGCCATGCAGGCACTCACAATAAAACTTACCCGGGAAACTGTTGTTTAAACCAGGCAAAATCACACCTTCCAAGACTCATGATACAGGCCAACGACTTCAAACCGTTTCGCACTCGCAGCGTCGGGGGGGGGCATTTACCCGTTTTTTCATATTCGGGCTGCGGGCTATATCTTCGTCCGGTTATAAACCTTTCAGATTTGCGAGAAAACATTTTAGCACGTCTTTGTAAGTCTGAGCATCCCGCAGGTCAATGCCGAACTCCTCCCTTATCATATCTATAACCATGGCCTGTGTCATAGCGGACGGGCTTATTTTATGGTCTATGAGCTGATTTGCAAAGAAAGTCGTAATTACGGCCGTAGTGTCGGACAGGCGGTTGATGGCATATTCTGCCGCGCACTTCTGGAAATTCGTCTCGATGATTTCTGTCGTGACGGCGGGATGGTAGTCAACATCGGTATTGCCAATATGTTCGGTGCGTAGTTCCGTCGATGGTTCCGGCCCTACTCCCGAAATACCGGATTCAGGTGCGGAAACGGGATTGTCCGGCGGTGATACGGACGTAGTTTCCGGCGCCAAGATGGATATCCCGGCAACGGATAATACGATAGCTCCTGAAAGAATTTTCAGCATCACCGGGGTCTTTGAAGGGCGGGAATATTTTTCCCGGTCTTCGGAACTAGCTATTTTCCCGCTCGCTCCGGTATCGTGTGCGGCAGGTGGAATTTCACTGTTGCGAGGGGGCTTCGGCGGTGCGTCTTGTTCCGGCTTCGCTTCCGATTTGACATTCTCGCTGTTATCGAAGAACAGGCGGGTGTGGCATTGGGCGCAGAATACATCGACGGCTTTTCCGTACAGGTTCTTCGTGTACGTATTGCATAGCTCCGCGTCAGCGTCCGACAGGATTTTATTGCCGCAGCGTTTGCAGTAAATGCCGTTGTCTTCAATGCGCAGATATTTACGCATCGCTTTGATCCTACGCTTTTTTTCAAGCGCGGACAAAGCCTCCATACTCCGGACAAGGGCAGTCTCCCGCCGAAGGAAAGGATCGATCCCGTCGTGTCGTGATTCCCGGCCTGCCATAATGATTCTCTTTTTAATTCCCCTCTTCCCCGACCTTCTCCGCTTCTCGCGCCGCCAAAACCTTTTTAGCCGTGAGCGGTGAAACGATCTTTTTCTCCGTCTGGATTTCGATTTCGCACCGGGGAGTGCCTGCAATCCGGCCTCCATGCGCAGCCTCGTTACGATTGGCTTTCCGGGAATTCGAACCGCCCTTCAGCACTCCGGCGGCACAGACGACGGGAACATATCATTTCCCGGATTCCTCTCCCCAGGCGGTACGCACACCTTGCATTCTTCAAAGGGTTGTATGGCTCGCTCGGGAGGGGCATGGCAACAACTTTTCTCTTATCCCAAAGATACGAAGAAAAAACCGAACACGATCAGAAAAAATCTCATATTCTCATACCCCGGGAACAATAAGCGGGAACTCAGCCGCACACTAATTCGTACGGATATGTCGGTTCAGGTTCAGACGAGCTGAACCTGATGGCATAATTCATTTTTCCGCCCTACTTCCCCGTCCCGGACTGGGCGGCCAACACCCGGGCGCGCTCGAGCGCCGCATGGATGTCGGGGCAAATGTTCTCCTCGCCGAGCAGGTTGCAGATCCCGGCATCCTCCAGCGTAGCGCGCACGCCCGGGTTCACGCCCGACAGCACGAGGGTACTCCCCGCCCGCTGCGACATCCGGCACAGGGTTTCCAGATTATGGAGCCCAGTGGAGTCGATGAATGGCACGCGGCGCATACGAATGATCCGCACCCGGGGACGGTCGCCCATCTGCATCATCAGCTCCTCGAAACGAGTAGCGATGCCGAAAAAATAGGGGCCGTCGATCTCATACACCTCGATCCCGGAAGGTATGGCCAGCGGCTCTTCGTGCAGCCGGGCATCGGAGCCCGCCGAGGGGTCGATTTCATTGCGTATCACCGATATTTCGGTCGTCTCCATCACACGCCGCAGGAACAGCACGCAGGCGATGAGCAGCCCCACCTCGATGGCGACCGTCAGGTCGAAGACGACCGTCAGGAAAAAGGTGACCAGCAGCACGGTTCTGTCGGAAAGGGGCGTGCGCAGCAAAGCCCGGAAAGTCCGCCAGCCGCTCATGTTATAGGAAACGACCACAAGCACGCCCGCAAGACAGGCCATCGGGATATACTGCGCCAGCGGCATCATCAGCAACAGGATCAGCAGCAGCACCCCGGCATGGATAATGCCCGCCACGGGCGTCCGGCCGCCGTTGTTGATATTGGTCATCGTCCGGGCGATGGCACCCGTGGCCGGAATGCCGCCGAACAGCGGAGTGAGCAGGTTGGCGGCACCCTGCGCCATCAGCTCGGTATTCGAATCGTGGCGGTCGCCGGTCACACCGTCGGCGACCGTCGCCGAAAGCAGGGATTCGATAGCCCCCAGCAGCGCAATGGTCAAAGCCACGGGGAACAGGCTGCGCATCACCTCCCAATCCATCGCGGGCATGGCTGCGGCAGGCAATTCGGCATGGATCGTAAAACGGTCGCCGATGGTATCGACGCCTTCGACCCCGGCATAAGTCCTGAGCGCCCACACCCCGGCCGTCAGCACGACGATGGCCACCAGCGATCCCGGGATACGGCGTAAGAATTTAGGGGTCACAACGATCAGCAGGATGCTGCACAGTCCTACCGCGAGGTTCACCCAGTCGACCGAAGCGAAATGGCGGAAATAGAGCATCCACTTGCCGACGAAATCCCCCGGCACGGGTTCGCCGCCGAAATCCAGCCCGAACAGGTCGGCAATCTGCGTCGTGAAGATTGTCAGCGCGATACCGGCCGTGAACCCCACCACGACGGGATAGGGAATAAACCGGATCACGGCGCCGAGTTTGAACAGCCCCATCACGACCAGCAGCACACCGGCCATGAACGTGGCGACCAGCAGCCCCGTTTCGCCGTATTGCTGGACGACGCCGTAGACAATGACGATGAAGGCGCCCGTAGGGCCGCCGATCTGTACCCGGCTTCCGCCCAGCAGCGAGACGACGAACCCCGCGACCACAGCCGTGATGATTCCCTTTTCGGGCGACACGCCCGAAGCGATACCGAAGGCGATAGCCAACGGCAGGGCCACGATGCCCACAACCAGGCCGGCCATCAGGTCGGCCGAAAACGTCTGGCGCGAATACCCCCGGAGCACTTCGAAGAACCGGGGACGGAACGATGCGATATGTTTCATAGACCGTTAAAAAATTTGAAAGTGCAAAAGTAGGCAATTTTCGGCTTATATCCCCCTTTTCGGCATTTAATTATTCCGGCCGGGGCGGGCCGGGACAAATAAATTTGGTATTGCCCCGGACAATCATTACCTTTGCCGTCGAATTTCTAAGGGGTGCTCGCAGTGCGCGGGCTGAGATTATACCCATTGAACCGGACACGGGTAATGCCGAGACCGGGACGCATAATCAACATTACATACCCCTTTTCAGTTCTCTAACTTTAAAAAGTTTAAACATGAAAAGGTTTTTACTACCCATTGCGGCCGCCGTCATAGGCACCGCCGCACATGCCCAGGCCGTGGAGGCCGGGCAGGAAGACTCGCTGCGCATGTACCGGTTGCAGGAGATCGAAGTCACCGCCACACGCGCCGACGCGGCCACGCCCGTGGCCTACACGGACATCGCGCGCGACGAGATCGCCCGCAACAGCTTTGGATTCGACATCCCGTCGGTACTGGCGCTGACCCCCTCGATGGTCGCCACCAACGAAACCGGCATCGGCATCGGCGCCACCTCGGTACGGCTGCGCGGCACGGACGCCACGCGCCTGAACGTGACGATCAACGGCGTTTCGATGAACAACCCCGACTCGCACTCGATGTACTGGTACGACACGCCCGACCTGATCTCGTCGGTAGGGACGGTGCAGGTGCAGCGCGGCGCAGGCATCTCGACCAACGGCACGGGTGCCTTCGGCGGCGCGGTGAACATGACCACCGAGGCACTCCCGACCGATTTCAACGGCTCGGCATCGCTCTCCTACGGATCGTACAACACCAACAAGCAGGCCGTGCAGGTTTCATCGGGCCTCATGGGCGGCCACTGGGCCGTGGATGCACGCCTGACCCATATCGGCTCGGACGGCTACATCGACCGCGGGGCCACGGATCTCAAATCCTACATGTTCCAGGGTGCCTATTACAACGGCAATACGATGCTGAAACTGGTTTCGTTCGGCGGCAAGGCCAAGACCTACCTCACCTATAACGGCGTCACGAAGGAGGACATGAAGCGCTACGGACGCCGGTACCACGACAGCGGGCAGTACGTCACCTCGGACGGCCCCTTCGTGCTGGCCGACGGCACGCACGTCGACTACTACGACGACCAGACGGACAACTACCTGCAGGTCAACAACCAGCTGATCCTCAACCACCGTATCAACGACCGCTGGGTGATGAACGCCACGGCGTTCTACACGTACGGATACGGCTATTACAGGCAGTACAAGGACGACGCATGGCTGGCGGGCTACACCAACCTGCAGAGCGACATCGAACAGGCCGACCTGATCCGCGAAAAGATCATGCGCAACCACCTGGGAGGCATCAACGCCTCGGCCGCCTACTCGGTACGCAACCTCGACCTCACGTTCGGCGGTTCGTGGAGCTATTACTCCTGTCCCCACTGGGGCACGCTGGACTGGGTGGACGGCCTGAAGAAAAGCGACATCCGGGGGCGCTGGTACGACAACGACGTCGACAAACAAGACGCCAACGTCTTCGTGCGCGCCAACTGGACAGTCGCCCGGGGGTTGCGCCTGTTCGCCGACATGCAATACCGCTATGTGCATTACCAGGCGTGGGGCGTCAACGACAACTACAACTGGGACACCTCCGCGATGCAGCCTATCGACGTAGATAAGAAATACCATTTCTTCAACCCGCGCGCGGGCATTCATTACACGCTCGCCGACCGCCACAACTTCTACGCATCGTTCGCCGTCGCACAGAAGGAGCCTACGCGCAGCGACTTCACCGACCGTTATATGTTCTCCGGCGACAACTCGTATCCCTCGTCCGAGAAACTCTACGACTATGAACTTGGCTACCGGTACGACACACCGAAATTCAGCGCAGGCGTAAACCTCTACTACATGAAATACAAGGATCAGCTGGTCGCCACGGGCATGGTCAACGACGGCGACGATGCCCTGAACACGAACGTGGAGGACAGCTACCGCCGGGGCATCGAACTCTCGGCGCAATGGAAAGCCACAGGCTGGTTCACGCTCAGCGGGCACGCCACGTTCAGCCAGAACAGGATCGAGGATTACGTCGACGCCCTCAAGGACAGCCCCACCTTCGGACAGAACCTGGGCGACATGACCATCTCCTACTCGCCCGACGTAATCGCCGGGGTGCTCTTCGACTTCCACTGCAAGGGCTTCGAGGCCGTATTCCACACGCAGTATGTCGGCAAGCAGTATTTCACGAACAACGAAATCGACGCCCTGTCGCTCGACAGCTATTGCACGACCAACCTCAACCTGGGCTATACGCTCCGCACGAAAGCCGCCCGCAGCGTCCGCTTCGGGCTCATGGTCTACAACCTCTTCGATTCGGAGTACTGCGGCAACGGGTACGGCTATTCCTACATGGACGACGGCAAGCGTACGGACGTCGCACTCTACTTCCCGCAGGCCCCGCTGAACGTGCTGGCCAACGTGACGGTGAAATTCTGAGAACAGATGGACTGGAAACTCGTACTGCAAATCGCCGGGGTCGTACTGGGGCTGCTCTACCTGTGGCTGGAATACCGGGCCGACATCCGCCTGTGGATCGTCGGGCTCATCATGCCGCTGGTGCACGGTTCACTCTACTACAAGGCCGGGCTCTATGCCGACTGCTCGATGCAGGCCTACTACGTACTGGCCGGCCTTTACGGGTGGATCGTATGGCATAACGCACCGCGAAGGAAAGCAGCGGCCGACCGGATCGGGCATACGCCCCTGCGCCAGGCTGCGGGGCTGATCGCCGTCTACGCCGCAGCGCATACGGGCATCTACTTCCTGCTCGTGGGATTCACCAACAGCACCGTGCCGTTCTGGGACGCGATGACCACGGCCGGAAGCATCGTGGCGATGTGGATGCTCTCGCGCAAGTACGTCGAGCAATGGCTCGTATGGCTGGCCGTAGACCTGGTAACGGTGGGGCTGTACCTCTACAAGGGCATCCCGCTGACGGCAGGCCTGTACGCCCTCTACTCGGCGCTGGCAGTCGCGGGTTATCTTCGCTGGAAAGCAAAAATGCGCGCATAGCAATCCGGCCTCAAAACGACGGAAGGCCGTCCCCTGCTGCGGGGACGGCCTTCGTTTTCCGAGTATCCGGGCCGCTGTGCCGGATGCCTATTTCACATCGGTGAGGTAGACATTGCGGAACTCCAGGGTGCCGCCTTCGCTCTGGAGCGCAATGTAGCCCGTGCGATCCGTACCCGAACATTCGTTCTGCAACATGCCGTTGATATAGACGGTCATCCGGTCGCCCCGGCAGACGATCTCGGCCTCGTTCCACTCGCCTGCCGGCTTCTCGCAGCCGGCATCGCCGATCCGTGCCTTTACCGGGAATTTCCCCACCGGTTCGATCCCGGCGGCCCTTGCACCCCCGAGCAACACCAGGTCGCCCGCACGCCCGGCCATGAGCTGGCATTCGATCCCTTGGGGCCAGACCTTGTCGCCCTCCTGCACGCGCTGGAAAATGCCGCTGTTCGTAGCTTCGCCGATCCAGCGCCACTCGGCGTGGAGCCTGTAATCGCCGTACTGCCGCGCGGTACGCATGTAGCCGAACGGCTGCCCCGCGATACGGATATTGCCGTCCCGGACGGTGAATACCTCCCCGGCAGGCACGTCGCCCAGGCTGTCGACGACGCATACCCAACCCGCAAGGTCTTTGCCATTGAAAAGTTCGGTTCGGGCATTTCCGCCGCATGAACCCAAAGCCAGCGCACAAACCAGCGCTGCGAAAAGAAATCGAATATTCATAGTTTATCGAGTTATTCGATCGGACAATCTCAGGGCCGGGGCAGGATTCCCGCACAGCGGCTATTCGGGCAGGCCGTGTTCCCCGACATAGGCCAGTATCTCCTCGCGCAGGGACTTGGGCGTAACGTTCTGCCGCAGCACGAGCAGGTAGGAATTGCGGATCTGCGCCCGGATAAAGGCATCGGGCAGGTCGCCCGTCGTGCGGATGTCGTTCCAGTGCTTTTTGCTCGAATGCCACGCAGGCGTGACGTCGGGATACTCCTCGCGCAGGGAAACCGCCTCGTCGGGGTCGCACTTCACGGCGACCCGCCCGAAATTCTCCATATCGGCATAGGCATACATCTTCCCGCCGACCTTATAGACCAGCGTAGTTTCGTCGAAGGGCGTACATTCCTCGGTCAGGGGCAGCGACAGGCAGTAGTCGCGAAAAGCCAGGACATCCATAGCAAACTGATTTTCGGGTAAAGATATGAAATTTTTGGCACACGGATTGCGTCCCTGCCATAAGTAAAACCAAAATCAAGGAAACGATGAAAAAAATTCTCCTCTGTGTATCCCTGCTCTCGATGTTCGCAGCAGGCTTCGTAGGCTGCTCGCAAAAGCGGGAGTGGAACCACGAACAACGCAAGGCCATGCGCGAAGCACTGCGCAGCTACCGCCAGATGGTTTACCTCGACGACCTGACCGACGCCGAGTTCGTACTCTTCACCGACCAGGTGGCCGGGGAACTGGAAGGCAGCTATCCCGTCTACGCGACCTTCGTAGAGATGCCGGGCGTAACCGACACGGTCGACATGGTAGTCGTCACGACGATCGTGGACGAACTGAACGCCGACGCACGCAACATGCGGCATATCTTCCCCTACAACTACCTCGTAGCGCAGGGCGTGCTTCCCGCAGGCCTCGACCACGACCAGCAGAAGGCTTTTTACAACTGCTTCGCCGGGAAGGTGAACGACACCTACGACACGATGTCGCAATTCTTCAACGCCATCCTGGCCGATACGACCGACATGTCGCAGCTGCGCCAGTTGCAGGGGCAGTGCGCCAACGACCTTTTCGAATGGGTGATTACCGAAGTCGATGTCATCGAGAGCGTCAACTGACGCATCGCACGACCAAACGCAGCCGGGCGGGATTTTTTGAAAAAATCCCGCCCGGTTATCTTTACCCCGCCACTCCGGCGGCGTAACAAGCGCTACACCTCCGGCACCGTGCACGAACACGACGTCTCGGGGCGTTTGTCGTAAAATTCCTTGGACACCACGATCCGGATCGCCTTGTGGAGGATTGAGAATTCGAGCGGCGTTTCGCCCAGCAGCTCCCCGTCCACCTCGACCGATATTTCGGGCGACGACTCGATGCGGATACGGCTGCCGCGCTCCTGGAGGATATGCCGGATACGGTATATGCCGCCGTTGAACAGGTAGTGGAACCGGAACAGCAGGTGCCAGAAATGCACCGGCCGGATGAGCGACACGTCGAGCATGCCGTCGTCGGCCACAGCCTCGGGAAGCTGCTGCATACCGCCGCCGTTGTACTTGCAGATACCGATGGCAATGCTCAGCAGCAGGTTGTTGTAGACCAGCCGGTCATCGACCCACACCTTCATTCCGGTGGATTTATAACGGAAGAATTGCCTGACCAGACACCATGTGTAGATCCAGCGGTTCTTGCGCCCCTTCTTCTTGAGGTGCGAGAACTTGCGCACCACATGGGCGTCGAAGCCCGCACCCGCGACGTTGGCCATGTAACGGCTCTGGCGGTAGTGCGACTCCTCGTAAGAGACCACGCCCACGTCCTGCAGGAACGAATACCCTTCGCTGATCGCCTTCACGGCGTCCTGGTAGCGGTTCGAAATACCGAACGTGCGCACCCAGTCGTTGCCCGTACCGACGGCGACCACCGCAAGCAGTACCTCGTCGGGGCAGACCTTCTGCTGGATGAACAGCCCGTTGACCACCTCGTGCAGGGTGCCGTCGCCCCCGACGACGATGATATGCCGATACCCCTCGTTGACGGCCGTCACGGTAAGTTCCGTGGCGTGGAACTTATGTTCCGTGAAGACCGGTTCGCAGAGTATCTGCGCATCGCGCAGGTAGCGCGATATCTGCGGGAAATGGTCAAGCCCGCGGCCGCCTCCGGCCACGGGATTGACGATGACGAACCATTTGACCTTTCCGGCTTCCAAAACACGCTACTTTTTGGGGATGTTGCGCAGCGTGTCGACCATGAACTCGTAGAACTTGCCGACCGATGCGATCTCCACCTTCTCGTCGGGCGAGTGCGGGTAACAGATCGTGGGGCCGAACGAGATCATGTCCATCTTGGGGTATTTGCTGCCGATGATGCCGCACTCCAGCCCGGCGTGAATCGCCGTCACGGCGGGTTGCTTGCCGTAAAGGGCTTTGTACGAAGCGGTCATGGCCTTCAGGATCGGCGAGTCCATGTCGGGGTTCCATCCGTCGTAGCTGCCCGAAAGCTGCACCTTGGCGCCGGCCAGTGAGAACACGGCGGCAATGGCCTCGCCCAGCGCGGCCTTTTCGGTGTTGACCGAACTGCGCAGCAGGCATTGCAATTTGACCGTCTTTCCGTCGGACACCACGCGTGCGAGGTTGCTCGAAGTCTGCACCAGCCCCGGCATGGCCATCGACATCTTCTGCACACCGTCGGGGCAGCCGACCACTGCCTTCGTAAGTTTCTCAGCCACCTCGCGGGCAACCATCTCCGCAGGGGCTTCGCACTCCCTGATCTTGACCGACACGGCATCCTCGATGCCCGCGTATTCGGCCTTGACGACCTTCTCATACGCCTTCAGCTCCTTGGCGAATGCCTCGTACTCTTTCGTTTTGACCATCACCACAGCCTCGGCCTCGCGGGGGATGGCATTACGCAGGCCGCCGCCGTCCACCGAACACAGCAACACGTCGTGCGACGCCGAAGCGGCGTTCAGGAAGCGGAACAGCACCTTGTTGGCATTGGCACGCTGGCATCCGATCTGGATGCCCGAGTGGCCGCCCTTGAGCCCCTTGACCGTGATCTTCGCAGCGGTATAATTCCGCACGGGCGTCTTCTCCGCCGCATATTTGAAGGTGACGTTGGCATCGAGCCCGCCGGCGCAGCCCACATACAGCTCGCCTTCGGTCTCCGAATCGAGGTTCAGCAGGATATCGCCGCGGAGCAGGCCCTTTTTCAACCCGAAGGCACCGTCCATACCGGTCTCCTCGGTTGCGGTAAACAAGGCTTCGAGGGGGCCGTGCACCAGCGTGTCGTCCTCCAGCACGGCAAGGATCGCCGCGGCGCCGATGCCGTTGTCGGCCCCGAGCGTCGTGCCGTCGGCCGTGACCCATTCGCCGTCGACGTAGGCGTCGATGGGGTCTTTGGTGAAGTCGAACTTCTTATCGTTGTTCTTCTGGGGCACCATGTCGAGGTGCGCCTGCAGGATGACGCCCTTGCGGTCTTCCATCCCTTTCGAGGCGGGCTTGCGGACATAGACGTTGTGCGCAGCGTCCTCCTTGCATTCCAGTCCCCGGGACTTGGCGAAATCCATGACGTACTTGCGGATCTTCTCCTCGTGCGACGAGGGGCGCGGGATGCGGACGATCTGAGCAAAATGTTTCCAGACGAGCGCCGGCTTGAGCGCAGACAGGTTCTTGTCCATAACTATTCGGTTTTTGAGTTTGATTGTTCGGGTTCTTTCCGGGTATCCCCGGCATATTTGTCGAATGCGTCGACGATGTATTTGACCAGTTGGTGGCGCACGATGTCGCGTTTGTCGAACTCCACGATGCCGATCCCCTCGACACCGCGCAGGATCTCCATCGAGCGGGTCAGCCCGCTGTCGCTTTTCTTCGGCAGGTCGATCTGCGTCACGTCGCCCGTGACGATGAACCTGGCGTTGCGCCCCATGCGCGTGAGGAACATCTTGATCTGCGACAGGGTCGTATTCTGCGCCTCGTCGAGGATGACGAACGCATTGTCGAGCGTACGGCCGCGCATGTAGGCCAGCGGCGCGATCTGTACCGTCCCCTCTTCGAGGTATTTCGCCAGCTTGGCCGGCGGGATCATGTCGTTCAGCGCATCGTAGAGAGGTTGCAGGTAGGGGTCGAGCTTCTCCTTCATGTCACCCGGCAGGAACCCGAGTTTCTCGCCCGCCTCGACCGCCGGACGCGTGAGGATGATACGCCGCACCTCCTTCTCCTTCAACGCGCGCACGGCCAGCGCGATGGCCGTATAGGTCTTGCCCGACCCGGCGGGCCCGACGGCGAACAGCAGGTCGTTGCGCCCGTAGAGCGACACCAGCTTCTGCTGGTTGACCGTGCGGGCACGGATGATATTGCCGTTGTTGCCGTAAACGATGACGTCCTTGTCAGCCGGGGCTTCCTGTCCGGCGATGCCGCCTGCAAAAGCTTGCGCGATGACTTCGGACGAGATGTGCCCGTATTTGAGGTAATAGGCCACCAGCCCCTCCATATGCCGGCCGAACCGTTGGGTTTCGGCCTCCGAGCCCAGCACTTTGAGCGACGAACCGCGCGCTACGATCCTGAGTTGGGGGTGAAGCGCTTTGATCTGGTCGAGGTAGGTATTCCGGGGGCCGTAGAGCTCCCGGGGGTCGACACCCTCGATGGCGATCTCTTTTCCGACAGCTTCGGTCATAGGCTAAAACAGGTAACCGACGCTGAGGGCGACGTTATACGAACGGAGCTTATCGAGGCGGCTGCCGTCGGGCAGCACCACGTCCTCCTTGCCTTTGAACTGGCCGTTGTAGCGCAGGTCGATGAGCATGTGCCCCAGCAATTTGACGCCTGCCCCCACCGTATAGGACATCGTGGGACGTACGCGGCCGAAATCCAGCAGGTCGCCGCCCGACTTCTGTTTACAGTCGTTCATCACGGTGAACACCGGGCCCGCATAGAAACGGAACGGCCTGAGCAGGCGCAGCGACACGAGCACCGGGACGTCGATCGAGTTCGACTTGAGGTTGATCTCCTTCGCCCCTTCGGGTTTGATGCGGAGCCCCTGGCGCACGTAAAGGATCTGCGGCTCGATGGCGAAGGCGCCCAGGTTGACTGCCGTGACGATACCGGCCTGCCAGCCCAGTTTATTCTTGACATCGGTCTTCGACATGTTGGTCGTATAGTCGGGGATGTTGATACCGCCGATCACACCCCACTCGACCCGCGTGCGGGGGCGCTGCGCAAGGGCCGGCCATATGCAGGCCGCCAGCAACAGGGTCATTGCAATTTTACGAATCATTGAGCAACTGTTTATTTGATTTTCAATTTGATACTTGCCCAGAGCATATAGCCCACGCAGAGGGCGACGAACAGCATCCCCAGGTGGGGGTTCCCCGTCCAGCGGATAATCGCCCCGCATACGGGGCCCGAGACGGCCCCGGCGGCAATGGCCATAATCATCAGCCCCGCAACCCCGTTGGCCTGTTCGGGCACGGCTTTGGTCGCCACGGCATAGAAGGTGGCGAAAACGCAGGCCATGGCGAAGCCCATCAGCCCGACGGCCGCATAAATCGCAGCTTCGTTGCGTACGAAAAGCAGCACCACGCAGAGCACCAGCGCCCCGGCCATATTCCAGCTCAGGTATTTCACGTCCGAAAGGCGCACCAGCACCCAGGCTCCGACCAGCGTACCGACGATGCGGCAGGCATAGAACCCCGTAGTGGTGAGGATCGAATCGGGGTTGTCGATTAGCCGTACCGAGAGGAATCCGATCCCGACGTCCCCGGCGATGAAACACGCCACGCCCAGCGTACATAACAGGACTGCCCTGTTCCTTAGCAGCCGGAAACAATCGGACATCCCCGCCGCATGCCCGCTGCGTTCGGGTTCGGCCACGGTGGTAAATTGCAGCCAGATGCCGCCCAGCACGGTGAGCCCGGCATAGATCGGCAGCAGCAGACGCCACGAACCCGTGAGCGCCACGAGCGCCGTGACGATCGGAGCCAGCAGCAACAGCGAGGTGTTGCGGAAAATCTGCCCCACGGTCAGGTAGCTCGTCATCCGCTCGCCCGGCACGATGGTCGCCAGCAGGGGGTTGATCGCCACCTGGAGCGCCGTATTGCCGATACCGAGCAGCCCGAAGCCGGCGAAGTACCAGCCCAGTGCGCAGCCCTCGCCCGCGAGGAAGGGCACCAACAGCCCGGCGATCGTGAATGCATAGCCGATCATCGACATGGCCTTGCGGCCGATGCGGTTCATCAGTGCCGCCAAGGGGGTCGACAGCACGAGGAACCAGAGGAACACCATCGTAGGCAGGAAACTCACGGCCGCCTGCTGCGATGCGGGAAATTCGGTGGCGATACGCCCCGAGATCGGAGCCACGATATCGCAGAACCCCATGATAAAGAAGCCCATAAGCACGGGCCAGAGAACACGTTTATCTACTTTGTCGACACGCATCGGCGACGATTTTTTATCCATACGATTTTTCAAAGTTACGTTTTTTTTGACAAATTTCCTGCTCTTGGCCCCCATTATTTCACAATTCGGCATCATTGCGATCAGACAGCCACATTCCGCCGGACAAAAAATGTGCAAGACACACGGCATCGCGGGAGGGGGCAGCGATTGCCGGCGCAAATATTCCCGAGCCTCGCCGGGGTATGCCTGCGGCAAACTGTCGAAAGTCAATCAGACACGACGATGCCGCAACGAACATGCAAAAATTTTTGGCGCAAAGGCAAATATTATTATATTGTATTTACAAAGAAGAAAATTAAAAAAAGTAATCGTCGCATGAAGCAGACACAAAAATATGCGCGAAGAGCGGTATTATACATCTCCATTGCCCTGTTTATCTTATATTTCGTTTTGACATCTGTGCCTGAATTCGACACCGAAGAAAATAAAATTTACTTCAAGATATTTTATATTGTCCCATTTGTGTTGTTGGTCATTTACTCAATCTTAAAAAAATGAAACAAAATGAAACAGATGCGGTTTTACACCGGTTTGTCTATTAAATATATGTAGTCGCATTTTCCTCCCGTACTTCTGAAGCAGAAACGACGTCGGGTATATCGCAGACTTTAGAAAGAAACGGAAAATACCGGACGCAGCATCGGCAGACTAATTGACGGCAGGGCAAAACGCACCGTCGTTTGGATTTTACCGCGGATTTTCATATATTTGTAAATACATCAATCCGACCGTATGTTCCTATTCGCACATATAGACTCCATAACGTTGCCGCTCGAAGACCCGATCCTGAAATTCCTGCTGATCCTGGTCATCATTCTGGCGGCACCGTTGTTACTGAACAAACTCAAAATCCCCTATTTGCTGGGGCTCATCATCGCAGGTGCGGTGATCGGCCCCCACGGCCTGAACCTGGTTCTGCGCGACAGCAGCATCATCCTCTCGGGAACGGCCGGCCTCCTGTACATCATGTTCCTGTCGGGGCTGGACATGGACATGTCCGATTTCAAGAAAAACAGCTGGCGCAGCCTCATCTTCGGGCTCTACACCTTCTGCGTGCCGCTCGGGCTCGGCATCCTGGCCGGGTATTACATCCTGGGCTTCCCGATTTACTCCTCGATCCTGCTGGCCGGGCTCTTCGCCTCGCAAACCCTTATCGCCTACCCCATCGTCAGCAAACTCGGCATCTCGCGCGACAAGGCCGTCACGATCGCAGTCGGCGGCACGGTCATCACCGACACGCTCGCCCTGCTGCTGCTCACGGTCATCGTCGGGATGGCCACGGGCAATGTCGACGAAACATTCTGGTGGAGGCTCAGCGCCTCGGTACTGCTCTCGATCGGCATCATCCTGTTCCTGTTCCCGCTGCTGGCGCACTGGTTTTTCAAACATTGCAGCGACAGCGTATCGCAGTATATCTTCGTGCTGGCGATGGTATTCCTGGGAGCCTATCTCGCGCACATGGCCGGGCTGGAGCCGATCATCGGTGCATTCCTCTCGGGGTTGGCCCTCAACCGCCAGATCCCCCGCACCTCGCCCCTAATGAACCGGATCGAATTCGTGGGAAACGCCATCTTCATCCCCTTCTTCCTGATCGGCGTGGGCATGCTCATCGACTACCGGGCGTTCTTCCGCGACTGGGAAAGCATCGAAGTGGCGATGGTGATGATCGCCCTGATTACGCTCGCGAAATTCCTCGCGGCCTATTTCACACAAAAGACCTTCCGGCTCTCGAACGACCAGCGTACGGTGATCTTCGGGCTGAGCAGCGCCCATGTGGCGGCGACGCTCGCGGCCGTCATGGTCGGCTACAACGTCATACTCGGGCATACGGCGGACGGCGAACCAATCCGCCTGCTGAGCGAAAGCGTCCTGAACGGCACGATCCTGATGATCCTCGCCACCTGCACCGTCTCGACCTTCGCCACGCAACGGGGCGCACACAACATCGCAATGCGCAATGCGCAGGACGACGACAAGGAGCCGCAGGAGGAAGACCATATCCTGATCCCGCTCGCCAACGAGCAGACCGCCTACGAACTGGTCTGCCTGAGCATGACGCTCAAAAAGGCCAAGGAGCGGAACGGGCTCTATGCGCTGAACGCCATCGACAACAAGGTCGAAGACCCCAACCTCGAAAAACAGGGGCGCAAACTGCTCGACATGGCGGCGCAGGCGGCGGCATCGGCCGACAATTACATGCAGCAACTGCTCCGCTACGACGTGAACATCGCCAACGCCATCGTCAGCGTGGTCAAGGAGCGCAATATCTCCGACATCGTGATGGGTATGCACCACGACCGTACGCCGGGTGGGTCGGGCATCGGCAGGATGGCCGCCGACCTGCTGGGCTACAGCAACGTCACCACGTTCTTCTACCACCCCGAACAACCGCTCACCACCGTCAAGCGGCACCTGGTCATCGTGCCCGAAAAAGCCGAGAAAGAGGCCGGGTTCCAGCTCTGGATGCAGAAATTACGCAACCTGGCCGAGAATTCGAGTGCCAGGATCGTCTTCTACGCCCCGGCCAGCACGATGCAATACTTGCAGCCTTCGCGCGGAAAACGCTCGTCGAAAGCCGAATACGTGGTTTCCGACTGCTGGAACGACCTGACGGCGCTGACCTATGAAACCAAACGCGACGATTGCCTGTGGGTGGTGATGAGCCGCCGCGACCGGCTCTCCTACCACCCCGCCATGAGCAAGGTGCCGGGGTATATGGAGCAGTTCTTCGCCGGGCACAGTTTCGTGCTGGTCTATCCCGTACAGGCGGGCGATACGGACAACCGCTATCTGTAACGCACGCCCGGGCAACCGGTGCGGGGAGTTTCCCGTTTCCGGATTTTATACTACCTTTACGGGTGACGGATGCGCCCCGGAAAAACCCGGACAGGTTTGGTTTTGCGGCCGCCTTGTATTATCTTTGCATCAGAAAAAAGAAATAGAGTATGAGTCTCGTAGCAATCGTGGGCCGTCCGAATGTCGGCAAAAGCACCCTCTTCAACCGTCTGGTCGGCCAGCGAAAGGCCATCGTCGATGCCACGGCCGGAACCACCCGCGACCGCCATTACGGTAAGACCGACTGGAACGGCCGGGAATTTTCCGTGATAGACACGGGCGGCTACACCGTCAACTCGGAAGATATCTTCGAGGACGAAATCCGCCGCCAGGTATTGCTGGCGATCGACGAAGCCGACGTAATCCTCTTCCTGGTCGAAGTCAAGACCGGCATCACCGACCTCGACATGCTGATGGCCGACCTCCTGCGCCGCACATCGAAAAAGGTGATCCTCGTCTGCAACAAGGTCGATAACAACGACCAGATATACTCTTCGCACGAGTTCTACGCCCTGGGGCTGGGCGACCCCTACTGCATCAGTTCGATGAGCGGCAGCGGCACGGGCGACCTGATGGATGCCATCCTCGCGGCGCTGCCCGCCGAGACCCTGGTCGAAGAGGAGGAGAACCTGCCGCACATCACCATCGTGGGCCGTCCCAACGTCGGCAAATCGTCGATGACCAACGCCCTGCTGGGCGAAGAACGCAATATCGTGACCTCGATCGCCGGCACCACACGCGACTCGATCCACACCCGCTACAACAAATTCGGGATGGACTTCTACCTTGTGGACACGGCAGGCATGCGCAAGAAGGGCAAGGCGATGGAAGACCTCGAATTTTACTCGGTGATGCGTTCGATCCGCGCCATCGAAAATTCCGACGTCTGCATCCTGATGCTCGACGCACAGCAGGGGCTCGAATCGCAAGACCTCAACATTCACAACCTGATCGTCCGCAACCGCAAGGGTTGCGTGATCGTGGTCAACAAATGGGATCTGGTCGAGAAGGACAACAATACGATGAAAGAGTGGACGGAGTTCCTGAAAAAGAAACTCGCACCGTTCAACGACATTCCGATCATCTTCACCTCGGTACTGAGCAAACAACGCATTTTCGACGTGCTCCAGACAGCCATCCGGGTCTACGAATCGCGCAAACGCCGCATCTCGACCTCGGCGCTCAACGATTTCCTGCTGCCGCTGATCGAAAATTACCCTCCTCCCGCGACCAAGGGCAAATACATCAAGATCAAATATGTAACCCAGTTGCCGACGCCGACGCCGCAGTTCGCGTTCTTCGTTAACCTGCCGCAGTACATCAAGGAACCTTACCGCCGCTTCCTCGAAAACAACATCCGCGACCACTGGGATTTCTCCGGGGTACCGATACAAATCTACTTCCGGCAGAAATAAGGACAGCTGCGGCATCGCCCGGTCTTGTCGCCGGAGAAATCCCGCTTTAATATTCCCCCTAAATCCCCCTTTGACAAAGGGGGACTTTTCTTATACCGGGGTACCAATGCAAATCTACTTCCGGCAGAAATAAGGACGAGAATACCTGCCCTGCCATTCGCACAAAACAAAAAAGGGGCGACACTGCATATGTCGTCCCTTTTTGCCCCCGTCACGCCTCCCGCTGCCGCACCAATAGCTTACGCGCCGTATCGGAGAGCAGCACCACGGCACCGGCAAGGATCGCAGTATCCTTTATCACCAGCCGCCCGGCGCCCGAGAGCAACGGGAACCCGTATTCCCCGCTGCCCAGATCCGGCACCCAGACTTCGGGCGTAGTCACCAGGAACGACAGCGTACCGAGCGTCATAATCACGGCCAGCAGCTCCCCGGCCAGGCCGATGCGGGCCGAGAAGAACCCGAGGAAGGTCAGGATGCCGATTCCCATGATCAGCAGCCCCAGCCCGTGGGAAAAGCCATAGGTGTTGTTCTTTTCATGCCACGCATGCTTTGCAGCATCGTATTCGCCCTCCTTGAGTTTATAATCCCTGTACTCGGGTGCTTTTTCGTTGTAGAAGAAACTCATGAAGGGACTGTTCGCCACGAAGGGCACGATGCCTTCGGCTTCGTAATTCCGGAATTTAAGTCCGCCGATCCAGACAAAAATGATAAGGATAGCCACCCGGATCATCCCCAGGCCGAGCCGTTGCGCGTTGGCCGCAATTTTCAGAAAGCCGTAAAACAGGCAGGAAAGTCTTTGCATCATATTCGTTTTTCGTTAATTGTCCGATGATGCAAAGATCTGGATTCAGGATCGCACACGCGATGGCAGGAATGCCGGAAATGTTGGGAATTATTCCCTTTTTTCGCGCTGCCGGAACCCGGTGATGCTCTCGCCGTTCATTTTAGCGAAGAAACGGCTGAAAGCCGCGGTATCCTCATAGCCCAGCAGGTAAGCGATCTCCTTGGCACTTTTCGGGGTATAGAGCAGCAGGCGGCGCGCCTCGGCATTGACCCGGTCGTGGATGATGTTCAGCGGCGAGGGCTGCCCGCACGAGGCGAAGAGGTTGGCGAGCGTCTTGGGCGACCGGTGGAGCAGCCCGGCATAGTCCTGCACCCGTTTCTTCGTCCGGAAATGCTCGTCGACCAGCACATAGTAGCGGCGCACCGTGTCGAAGAGTTTTTCACGGTCGGCACCGACGGAGAAATGCTCGCGCGCGATGCGCGTACATATGATAATAAACCGTTTGAGCTGCATGCGGAGCATCTCTTCGCGCAGACCGTCAACTACCCCGTATTCGGCCCGCAGGTCGTCGACCACCCGTTGCAGGGCGGCCGTGCGCATTTCGGAGAGTTCGAGCCGCAGCACTTCGGAACTGCCGTTGAAAAGCAGCCCGCTGCACGACACCTCGCCGTCATGACCGAAAATGCAGTAGAAATTGCTGTCGAAAGCAAGGATCAGGTATTCGCCCTCGGCGCGCGTTACGTCGAGGGTATGGAGCGGCGTCAGGGGCAGCAGCATCCCAGCCCGGAGCTCCATGGGAATATGGTCGACTTCGAGCCGAAGGCATCCGCGCCTTACCCAGACGAATTTATAGAGCCCGGGGCTGCGATGCAGCGCGGTATCGCGGAAGTCGCTGCACAGAACGAGGTTGCCTTTCAGGGGCGTGCTGAATGTCAGATCCATGGTTCGGAGATTTAGGTTCGGGGAAACAATCGCAAGCAGTGTTTCAAAGATAATGCACAAAAATAAAAATACCCGCATTTCGGGCCGAAAAATCGCATCCGCCTTCGGAGGCAGTCAAGGTACGGTTTTCGGCCCGTATAACTTCAGGTTATACCATCATCAGAATTACCGATTTGCAAATCCGTCAAACATAACTTACATTTATAAAAAATTCTAACCCGCATAATAAGAAAACCCCATGGACAAAAAGAAACAGCTTACCGCTGAGAACGGCCGGCCGATCGCCGACAACCAGAACATCCAGACCGCAGGCGTCCGCGGCCCCGTGACGCTGCAAGACCCGTGGTTCCTCGAGAAACTCGCGCATTTCGACCGCGAAGTAATCCCCGAACGGCGTATGCATGCCAAAGGCTCGGGCGCATTCGGCACCTTTACGGTGACGCAGGACATCACCGAATACACGCGTGCGTCGATCTTCGCCCGGGTCGGCAAGAAAACCGAATGCTTCGTGCGTTTCTCGACCGTCGCCGGCGAGCGCGGCGCAGCCGATGCCGAGCGCGACATCCGCGGTTTCGCCATGAAGTTCTACACCGACGCGGGCAACTGGGATCTCGTGGGCAACAACACCCCCGTATTCTTCCTGCGCGACCCGCTGAAATTCCCCGACCTGAACCATGCCGTGAAGCGCGACCCGCGCACCAACCTGCGCTCGGCGAACAACAACTGGGATTTCTGGACGCTGCTGCCCGAGGCGCTGCACCAGGTGACGATCACCATGTCCCCGCGGGGTATTCCAGCCTCGTACCGCCACATGCACGGATTCGGCAGCCACACGTACAGTTTCTACGACAAGGACAACCGGCGCACGTGGGTGAAGTTCCACCTCACGACCCAGCAGGGGATCAAGAACCTGACCGACGCCGAGGCCGAAGCACTCGTAGGCAAAGACCGCGAGTCGCACCAGAGGGATCTCTACGAGTCCATCGAACGCGGCGATTTCCCGCGCTGGACGATGTACGTGCAGCTGATGACCGAGGAAGAGGCGCGCAACTACAAGCTCAACCCGTTCGACCTGACGAAGGTGTGGTACCACAAGGATTTCCCGCTGCACGAGGTGGGCGTGCTGGAATTGAACCGCAACCCCGAGAATTACTATGCCGATGTCGAGCAGGCGGCGTTCAACCCGATGAACATCGTCGAAGGCATCGGCTTCTCGCCCGACAAGATGTTGCAGGGGCGCCTGTTCTCCTACGGCGACGCACAGCGCTACCGCCTGGGCGTGAACCACACGGAAATCCCCGTGAACAGGCCCCGCTGCCCGATCCACGCCTTTCACCGCGACGGGCAGATGCGCACCGACGGCAACTACGGATCGGCAAAGGGTTACGAACCCAACAGCTACGGCGAATGGCAGGACACCCCCGCCCTCAAAGAGCCGCCCCTGGCCGTGAACGGCGACGTTTACAACTACGACGAGCGCGAACTGGACAGCGACTATTTCACGCAGCCCGGCCTGCTGTGGCGCGTGATGTCGGCAGAAGACCAGAAAGCCACCTGCGAGAATACGGCGCGCGCCATGGGCGATGCCGAGCTGTTCATCAAGCAGCGCCACACGCGCCACTGCTACTATGCCGACCCGGCATACGGCAAGGGAGTGGCCGAGGCGCTGGGCATCTCGCTCGAAGAGGCCCTCAAGGCTGAAGACCCGGCGCATCCTTCGTGGGATCCGCGTAAATGACCGGCGGGATTCCGCGCAGGCAATCCGCGCAGCCCGCTCCGGCAAACCGGTTCGCACCCCACCGCCGGTCACGGCAGGCCGATGTCTGAAAACGGCAGGCGGAAAAACCGCCGGACAATAACGGCAAGGCCGGGCTTTCAGAAAGCCCGGCCTTGCATTTTACCCATGCAGGGATATTTACGGCTGCTGCCGGTTAGGGAAACCTTCAGCCCGGCAACCAGCGTGCCGTCTCTCCCTGTGTATCCCGCACGGACTACTCCCGGGGCACGCTACCGCCCGGCTGCAGGGTTTCGCCGCCTTGGGGCTTATCGCCGCGGCGACGGTTCCTGCCCCCGCGATGGCGGTGTTTGCGGTCACGCGTCCCACGATTGCCTTCGCCGCGCCCGGAGGCGTGGTCGTTATCGGCAGGTGCCGCCTGAGGGACTGCGATCCCGGGATTTTCGGCAGCCGCCGCACCCCGTTCCCGGTCGTTGCGGCGTTCGCGCCCTGCGCGTTCGCCCTTGTCTGCGCGTCCGCGCCCACGGCTTCCGCCGTTCGAACCGCCGCGGCCACGGCCTCCGCCACGGCCACCGCGCCCACGGCCGTTATTGACGGCAGGATTGTATACGGGGCCCGCGCCCACGCTGGCCGGCAATTCGGCCTTGCGGATATCCCTCTCGATGAACTTCTCGATCGCATGGAACTTGCCCTGCTCGTCCTCGCTGACGAACGTCACGGCGCTGCCCGTAGCCGCGGCGCGCGCCGTACGGCCGATACGGTGAATATAATCCTCGGGGTCGTGCGGCACGTCGTAATTGATGACCAGCCCGATATCCTCGATGTCGATGCCGCGCGCCACGATGTCCGTAGCCACCAGGATCGACACCTTGTTGTTCTTGAAGTCGAGCATCACCTCCTCGCGCTGCGCCTGTTCCAGATCGGAATGCATGGCGGCCACATTGAGTTTCATGCGCTTGAGCGTGTGCGCCAGCTCCTTGACCTTGAGCTTCGACGACGAGAAGATGATCGTCTTCGAATCGGTCGGCTCGGCGAACATCTCGCGGATGATGCCCAGCTTCTGGTTCTCGTAGCAGACATAGGCCGACTGGTCGATCGCCTCGTTGGGTTTCGAAATGGCGATGTTCACCTCGGCGGGATTGCGCAGGATCGTCCTGGCCATCTCGCGTATCTTCGGGGGCAGCGTCGCCGAGAACATGATCGTCTGCCGATCCTTGGGCATATAGGAGACGATCTTCATGATGTCCTCGCTGAAACCCATGTCGAGCATACGGTCGGCCTCGTCGAGGATCAGGCACTCGACGTGCGAAAGGTCGATGCCGCTGTTCTGGATGTGCGAGATCATGCGCCCGGGGGTGGCGATCACCACGTCCGAACCCATCAGCATACCGCGCTTCTGCACATCCCAGCCCTTGCCGTCGCCACCGCCGTATACGACCGTGGTCGAAACGGGCAGGTAGTACGAAAATCCCTGGAACTGCTGGTCGATCTGCTGCGCCAGTTCGCGCGTCGGCACGATGATCACCGATTTTATCACATTGTCTTCGTTCCCTTCGATCAACAGCCTGTTGAGCAGCGGCAGCGTATAGGCCGCCGTCTTACCGGTTCCGGTCTGGGCACAACCGATGATGTCGCGGCCCTCCAGGATCACCGGGATGGTGTGTTCCTGGACAGGAGTCATCTCCTGGAAATTCATATCGTCGAGTCCGTCGAGGATCTCATCCTCCAAATCGAGTTCGTCAAATCGCATCTTACGTTTCAGTTTATTATATCCTTAAATGATTTCTTCTCCGAACAGCGTCGCCGGGGTGCACCCCGTAATGCGCACGCGCACATAGTCGCCAACGTCGTGCCGGCCGCGGTCGAAGACCACGACCTTGTTCTGCGACGTACGACCCGAAAGCTGATTCTCGTCGCGCTTCGAGCGCCCCTCGACCAGCACCTCGAATTCGCGCCCCACGTCGCGCAGGTTGCTGGCATGCCCCAGTTCGTTCTGCAGGGCGATGATCTCCGACAGGCGCCGCGACTTCACCTCGTCGGGCACGTCGTCCGGCAGGTGCTCGTGCGCGAAAGTCCCGGGGCGCTCCGAGTATTTGAACATGTAGGCGAATTCGTACCCCACCTCGCGCATGAGCGAAAGCGTCGCCTCGTGCTCCTCTTCGGTCTCGCCCGAGAAGCCGGCGATCAGGTCGGTCGTGATGGCGCAATCGGGCAGGTAACGGCGGATGGCTGCGATACGGCCGAGATACCATTCGCGGGTGTACTTGCGGTTCATGCGCCCGAGCATCGACGAAGCGCCCGATTGTGCGGGCAGGTGGATCGAGCGGCAGATGTTTGGCATCGAGGCCATGACCTCCAGCAGGCGGTCGCTCATGTCCTTGGGGTGCGACGTGGCGAAGCGCACGCGCAGCGACGGCGAAACCGACGCCACGAGGCGCATCAGTTCGGGGAAATCCACCTCGCCGGCCCTGTACGAGTTGACGTTCTGCCCCAGCAGCGTCACTTCGCGGTATCCGTTCTCGAAGAGCGAGCGGGCCTCCGCGACGATCGTTTGTGGGTCGCGGCTCCGTTCGCGGCCGCGGGTGTAGGGCACCACGCAGTAGGAACAGAAATTATTGCATCCGCGCATGATGGCCACATAGGCGCTCACGCCGTTGCGGTCGAGTCGCACGGGGGCGATCTCGGCATAAGTCTCCTCCGTGGAGAGCAGGACGTTCACGCCCTTGCCGCCCGCTTCGGCCTCGCGCACCAGGCGCGGCAGGTCGCGGTAGGCATCCGGCCCGGCCACGACGTCGACGCCGTAAGGGCCCTCGACCAATTTCTCCTTGAGGCGTTCGGCCATGCAGCCGATGATGCCCACGACGAGCCCCGGTTTGGCCCGGCGGTAGCGTTTCATCTCGGCCAGGCGCCCCCAGATACGCTGCTCGGCATTGTCGCGGATCGAGCAGGTGTTGATCAGGATGACATCGGCCTGACCGATATCCTCGGTGTACACGTATCCCTCCCGCTGCATCAGGGCGACCACGACCTCCGTGTCGCCGACATTCATCTGGCAGCCGTAGGTTTCGACGAAAAGTTTGCGTCCGGCGCCCGACAGGGGGCGCAATGTATTCGTATTGAGTTTAAATTCCACGTTCCAAATTTCCGTTATTCCGCATGTATCTCGTTCTTGTCGGGGAACTGTTTGAACCCTTCGCCGAACGTCTCGTAGGCATCGGTCACGACCACGAACGCCGCCGGGTCGATCTCCTTGATCTTATGTTGCACGAGGTGCACCTCCTTGCGGCTCACGACCAGGAAGATCATGTCCCGCGAAGCGTCCGTATACATCCCCTTCGACTTGATGTAGGTCGCACTGCGGTCGAGGTCTTCGATGATGAAGCGTTTGAGCGCCTGATGGTGGTCGCTGATGATGAAGAGCAGCTTGTCGTACGACGCACCGTTGAGCAGGTAGGCGATCACACGCGAGGTGATATAAATCGTAATGAGCGAATAGAGCGTCAGCATCCAGCCGTTCGAAGCGGCTTCGCCCGTCCCCAGCCCGAAGCCGATGACGGCCAGGCCGGACAGCACGACGAAACCGTCGGCCAGGAAGATGCCCGACGAGAACTTGATACCCGCGAATTTCTGCAACAGCATCGCCACGATGTCGGTGCCGCCCGTGGTCGCCTGCTGGCGCACGACGATGCCCTGCCCCACGCCGATGACGACGGCGCCGATGACGCACGTCAGCAGCAGGTCGTTCGACAGGTCGAGCCGCCCGTTCAGCAGCAGCGACGGGTCGAGGCTCTCGACCGCCGCGGCGTCGGGATAGACCAGCCGCGTGAGCACGTTCATGAAGCCGGGCGTATAAAGCGCAGCCAGCACCGTACGCGTTCCGAACTGCCCGCCGAAAACCAGCATCGCAACGAGCATCAACGGCACGTCGAACATATAGCCGAACGTACCCACCTGGATCGACGGAAAAATGTTGTGCAGCACGATACCCATACCGTACACGCCTCCCGGTACGAAATTGTAGGGGTTCACAAACAGCACGAAGCCGGCACCCATGACCGAACATCCGAAAAAGATCAGAAACCACGAGCGCCACCACGCCCACGAGCCCATAGGTTCCAGTAATGCTTTCGTATTCATACCCTGTTATACATTTAAAGTATGCAAAGATACGATATTCCCCCGAATCCGCCAGCAGAACGGCGCGGATTTTTCACGCAGGGCTTCCGTTTCCGGATTTTTTAATTATATTTGCATTATACAAACCCTTGGAAAACCATTATGATCCTCACATATTACACCGCTACCACCATGATTATCATCGCCTATCTGCTGGGCTCGATTCCGAGCGCCGTGTGGATCGGCAAGAAATATTACGGCATCGACATCCGCGAATACGGCAGCAAGAACGCCGGCACGACCAACATGCTGCGCGTGCTGGGCAAGCGGGCCGCACTGCCCGTCTTCGGGCTCGATTTCCTGAAGGGGTTCGTGGCGGTGACGATCATCGACCTGATGAAATACGACAGCGTATTCGCCGACGGGGCCAATGAAAACTGGTTCTACATCCTGCGCTTCATCGCCGTGTTCGCCGCCGTTGCGGGACACATCTTCCCGATTTTCGCCGGGTTCCGCGGCGGGAAAGGCGTGGCAACGCTCGTCGGGGCCATCATGGGCGTCAACGCCCCGCTCGTACTGCTCTGCTTCGGCGTATGGTTCCTGGTGCTGATGGTCACCCACTACGTGTCGCTCGCTTCGATGGTCGCAGGCTGTTCCTTCCCGATCTTCACGCTCATATCGCCGAAGGTCAACCATCTGGTGCCGTTCGTGGTTTTTTCGTTCATCATCGCCATCCTGCTGATTTACACCCACCGCAAGAACATCGAGCGGCTGAAGGCCGGCACCGAATCGAAAATATACATCTGGAAACCTCGGCGCGTAAAGCCAGCCCCGGGGGAATCCAAGGACGAGGGAGGAAACAAATAAGGCTCCGGGAGCTGCCGCTCAGGACTTTTTATAGCAATAAGTAAGCACAATAGGATAAAAAATGCAGGCATCCTGCTGGAGAATCGTTTTTTTAGTCTATCTTTGTACCGGACACTAGGACGCAACCATGTTAGAGGAAAACCTGATAAAAATATACGAGACGAGTTTTCGCGAGAACCGGGAAATGCCGGCACTGACCGACTATTTCAAGGGCGAAACATTCTCGTATTACGAGATGGCCAAGGAGATCGCCAAGCTGCACCTCCTGTTCAAAAAGGCCGGCGTGAAGAAAGGTGACAAAATAGCGCTGATCGGACGCAACAATCCCCGGTGGTGCATCACCTACATAGCCACGATCTCCTACGGCGCCGTAATCGTCCCGATATTGCAGGACTTCGCCCCGGCCGACATCATCCACATCATCAACCACTCGGAGAGCAAGCTGCTCTTCCTGGGCGACAATTTCTGGGACGTCATCGAAGAAGACCAGATACGCCAGATCGAAGCCGTATTCTCACTCACCGATTTCCACGCCATCTACGAACGCGACGGCAAGGCGCTCACCAAGTTCCAGCGCGACATCCTGAAAAACTACCGTTCGAAATATCCGCGCGGGTTCAGCGTAAACGACATAAAATACCCCGAAATACCCAACGACGAGGTCATCCTGCTCAACTATACGTCGGGAACCACGGGTTATTCGAAGGGCGTGATGCTCACGGTGAACAACCTCACGGGCAACGTCCTTTTCGCGCGCGGCATGGTCAACACGCAGACCGGCAGTTATTATTTCCGCAAGGGCGGGCGTACGCTGTCGTTCCTGCCGCTGGCCCACGCCTACGGCTGCGCGTTCGATTTCCTTTCGCCGCTGGCCGTCGGCGGGCACATCACCCTGCTGGGTAAAATCCCGTCGCCCAAGATCCTGCTGGAAGCCATGTCCGTGGTCAAGCCGACGATCATCTGCTGCGTACCGATGATCCTCGAAAAGGTCTACCGCAAGCAGGTGATGCCGATGCTCGAAAAAGGCCCCATGTCGATCGCCGTCAAGATCCCGCTGCTCAACACGGCCATCTACTCGGTGATCCGGAAAAAACTGCTGGATGCCTTCGGCGGCAACGTCGACATATTCATCGTCGGCGGCGCCCCGATGAATCAGGAGACCGAATCGTTCCTGATGAAGATCAAATTCCCGATCACCATCGGTTACGGCATGACCGAATGCGCGCCGCTCATCAGTTTCACGCCCGACAACGAATTCAAGGCGGGTTCCTGCGGCCGCTACCTGAAAGGGCTGCTCGACGTCAGGATCGACTCGCCCGACCCGGAGCATGTGGCCGGCGAAATCATCGTGCGCGGCGAGCATGTGATGAAAGGCTACTACAAGAACGAAAAAGATACGGAGAAGGTACTCGAACCCGACGGCTGGCTCCACACGGGCGACATGGGCACGATGGATCCGGACGGAACGCTCTACATCCGCGGACGCTCGAAGACGATGATCCTCTCCGGAAGCGGGCAGAACATCTATCCCGAGGAGATCGAGGACAAACTCAACAACATGTACCTCGTACTCGAATCCCTGATACTCGACTCGGGCAACGGCAAGCTCAAGGCGATGGTCGTCCCCGACTACGAACAGGCCGAGGCGGAAGGCGTGGACAAGAACGACCTGCCGCAGATCATGCAGAACAACCTCACGGAACTGAACTCGCTCCTGGCGGCATACGAACGGGTGTCGGAAATAATAATTTATCCGACGGAGTTCGAAAAGACACCAAAACGGAGTATCAAACGTTATTTATACAGTCCGTCGCTACTGAACAAATAAAAAAACATACATAAAGGCTCAGCAGGTAACCACTTGGATTCTCTATCCCAAATTCTTCATAGTCACTGAATCCATTCCAACAATGAGGCGTCACTAATAGTTTGGTTACCTGCTTTTTTTACGAAAGTTACCCGGGAGCACCGGGTAACTTTTTTTTATTATCTTTACGGCATGAAAATGACCCGCAAGCAAACCGTCGGAGAAAACCTGCTCTACGTGATGGTGTGGGCAGCCATCATCCTGGTGCCGGTGCTCAATTCGCAGATGATGTCGGAACTGCACATCAGTTTCGAGAACGTGCTCATCGCATGGCGGCAGATAGCCCCCTACTTCATCATCTTCATCATACATAACTCCGTCCTCGCCCCGCGGCTCATGCTGCGCCGCAAGTACAAGACCTACCTGCTCTGCGACCTGGCGCTCATCATAGCCGTATTCTGGCTGGTGGACGTTTACGAAGAGCACCTCACCGACCACTTCCTCCCCCACGGCGACCCCGAGGCGTTCGACGCCTACCGGAAAGCCTCGTTCTCGAACCTGGAGATGTATTGGAACGTCGTGCTGGGATTCTTTATGACGGGGGCCAACACGGGTATCAAGCTCATTTACCAGTCGATGCGCGACGAGCAGCAGATGGAAGAACTCAAACGCCAGAACCTGGAAGCCGAAATGGACTATCTGAAATACCAGATAAATCCCCATTTCTTCATGAACACGCTCAACAACATCCACGCCCTGATAGACATCGACACCGAATATGCCAAAAATGCCGTGATCGAGCTGTCGAAGATGATGCGCTATGTGCTCTATGAATCGGGGCGCGAGATCATCTCCCTGAACAGGGACATCCAGTTCGTACAGAATTACATCGGGCTGATGCGCATCCGCTACACCGACGCCGTGGACATTCGCGTGGAATACCCGCACGACCTGCCGCCCCAGGTTTCCATCCCGCCGCTGTTGCTGATCGTATTCGTGGAAAACGCCTTCAAGCACGGCGTGAGTTACAGCAAACCGTCGTTCATCCACATGCGGATCGACTACGCCGACGGCAAGGTCGTCAGCACCATCAGCAACAGCCTCCACACCCCGCAGGCGGAGAAGCACAATGCCGGGATCGGGCTGGAGAACGTCCGAAAACGCCTCTCGCTGATCTACGGCCCGAAAAACTATTCGCTCGACATCGGGGAAACCAATGAGACCTATACCGTAAAACTCGTAATACCTACCCTCCATGCTTAAATGTATCGCCATAGACGATGAGCCGCTGGCCCTGCGCCAGCTGAAAGGCTACATCGAGAAAATCCCGTACCTGGAACTCGCCGCTACGTGCAACAACGCGCTCGAAGCCCAGCAGTTTCTGGCCGCGCAGCATGTAGACCTGATATTCGTCGACATCAACATGCCCGACCTGAGCGGCGTGGAATTCGTCCGTTCGCTGGTCGACAGGCCGATGGTGATTTTCACGACGGCCTACTCGGAATATGCCGTCGAAGGGTTCAAGCTCGACGCCGTGGATTACCTGCTCAAACCCTTCAGTTTTGCCGACTTCAGCCGCTCGGCGGGGAAAGCCAATTCGCTCTACGAACTGCGCCACAACCAGCGTGCGGGAGTACCCGAGGCTACCCCCGAAGCCCTGCCCAAAGACAAGGAATACATCTCCGTGAAAGCGGATTACAAGGTTTCGCTGGTCAAGATCAGCGAGATCGTCTACCTGGAAAGCGAAGGGGAATACGTGCGGATGCACCTTGCCGACGGCACGACGATCACCACGCTTTTCCGGCTCAAGAACATGGAGGCGGCACTCCCGTCGGATATGTTCATGCGCGTGCACCGTTCCTACATCGTCAACCTGCGTTGCATCAAAGGCTATGTCCGCGGCCGCGTGTTCCTGAGCGATACGGAATACGTCCCCATCGGTGAAAACTACAAGGAGAGTTTCCAGCACTACATCGATTCGAATTTCAAGAATTTATAGGGCCGAGAAATCGGGGAACCCCGACAACTGGACGTACTTGCCGTCGCGGTACTCGCAGCAGTAGTGCCGCAGGCCGTTGGTCAGGATCACGAACCGCGCCCCCAGCACCGAATTGTAGCGCACAGCCTGCGCCAGGGTACGCTCGTCGATCCGGATTTCCGGCGCCTTGCATTCGGCCAGCACCAGCGGCTCGGCACGGTCGCCGACCACCACGACGTCGGCCCGCTGCGGCTGCCCGTTGACCGGCACGGCATACTCCTGTACGACGCGCTTGGGCAGCACCCCGCAGTGCGAAACGAGGTAGGCGATCAGGTGGCGCCGTACCCACTCCTCGGGAGTCAGTACGAGGTAAATACCCCGCAGGTCATCCCACACCTCGACCTGTCCCTCGCGGCGGCGGGCACGCAGCCGGATGGCAGGAAAATTGAGTTTGGGAAGCGCAGGCATCTAAGTTCCGGAAAATTTACTATCTTTACGTGCACAAATATACGAACATTTTCGATATGCCGGGCCGCAAGGGCAACTCGTTTGGCCGGGCGTGAGGGAATGTTCACAAAAAACAACCCTATGAGGAGTATTCTTTCGATCATAGCACTTTTTTCGTGCTGCACGCTGGCGGCACAGGAGCATATTCCGACCTACGGCCGCGAACCGATGCGCGGCGAATTGCTCGTCTACCCCACCGCCCGGGAAGCTGCGGAGGCCGACGGCAGCGACAACAAATATTTCACGCGCCTGACCGAATGGACGCAAAAGGGCAACAGTTTCACGACGGATTTCACCGTACCGTTCGCCTGGGCCAACCGGCAGGTGCTGCTCCGGATCGGATGGGCGTCGGCCGACTACGAGATCCGCATAAACGGCGGGACGGTAGCCTACAACAGCGACTGCAATGCCCCGGCCGAATTCAACCTCACGCGCCATGCCAAAGAGGGGCGTAACACACTGGAGGTCATTCTCAGTTCCCCGTCGAAGGTCGCAAGGCTCGAAAGCTGGAAAAATGATGCCGCACCGGCCATCGGAGAGGCATGGGTCATGAGCCAGCCGACATTGCGCGTACGCGACATACTCACCAAGACATGGCGCAGCACCGAAGAGGGGGACAACGTCATGGCCGAAGTCGGACTGGTCGTCAAGAGCGAAGCCCTCAACCCGCGCACGTCGCGCGTCCACTACGAATTGCTATCCCCCGCCGGTAAAACCTCGGCAACAGGATACAAGGACATCAAACTCAACATGCGCGGCGAGGACACCCTGCGGTTCCTGGCACGTATTCCGGACAGCCTGCTCTGGAGCCCGGAAAAGGCCACACGCTTCACCTTGCGGGTCAAAACCCAGCACGAAGGCCGCTACATGGAATATATCGAAGTCCCGCTGGGGTTCCGCACCGTAGAGGTGCAAAACGGACAGCTGGCGGTGAACGGCATACCCGTCACGCTCCGCACGCGCGAAGTTCCCGCCCATGTCTCGGCAGACGAAATCGCAGCTTTACGCGGGCAAGGGTACAACACGCTTAAACTCCTCCCGGGCCCCGTGTCCCCGACGCTGTATGGCACCTGCGACACGCTGGGAATGTACGTGATCGTACAGGCGCCGATCGACACCCGCAGCAGCGGTGAATCGCGGCGGATCGGCGGCAATCCGTCGAACGCCCCGGAATGGCAGGGGGCATATGTCGAACGTACGGCGGACAGCTACCATGCCTCGAAACGGCATCCGTCGGTAATCGCCTTTTCGCTGGCCACGCAATCGTCCAACGGCATCAACCTCTACAAAAGTTACCTGGACATGAAGAAGTCCGGCGACTCGCGGCCGTTCATCTATCCCGATGCTGCGGGGGAATGGAACAGCGACAAACTGGAGATGCAATAAACCCAAAGTGGCTCTGCGATAACGTGAAAAGCTTTTATTGCAAAAAAAATCCCGATTTTTTTCAGGATTTTTTTGCAATAATAAAAAATATCACTAATTTTGCACTCGCAATCCCAAAGGATTGATGCCTCTTTAGCTCAGTTGGTAGAGCACGACACTCTTAATGTTGGGGTCCAGGGTTCGAGCCCCTGAGGGGGTACAAAGCAAAAGACTGATAATCAATGATTATCGGTCTTTTTGTTTTTGAACAGGGCGTATTACACAGATGGTTTGTGTTACACAAAATAGCCTTAAAAGGGCCTTTTCATGGCACAAACTCCCCATTGACTCTCCATTAAACTCCCCATTGTGAAAGAGTATTGCCACCTGCATTTAACGATGCAAAGCAATGACATTCAAAGTAATACTCCGTAAGGACGTAATCTATAAGAACAATACCAGCCCGTTATGCCTGTTATTTTTCCATGACGGGCACAAAAAATCGATTGGATTAGGCATTTCCGTAGCCCGTGAACACTGGGACGCAGAAGCACAAAAGGTAACGGATGACTGCCCCAACAGGGACAATATTCAGTTTCAAATAACCGCCAAAGTCCGTGAGTACGAGAAGAAAATCCAGCGGTTAGAGGTTATGGAGATTCCCGTAACCTTTGAAAACCTCTTTGAGCAGAACGGCAAAAGGCTGAATTGTTCCGTAGGCGAATATCTGAAACAGACTATCGAACGGCTGGAAACACTCGGCAAATACGGCTCAGCATCCAAACACCGCTCCCTACTCTCCCGCCTGTCTGAATTTAGGTCGCTGAACACTCGGTTCGATGAAATAGATTTAGCGTTCCTGCGTGATTTTGAATTGTTCCTGCGTAAAGAGGGCAATGTTAATAACAGTATTGCCACAAAATTTGCCATCTTTAAGGCCGCCTATAACAAGGCTCTTGCAGAGGGTTTGTTTCTCCAAAAGATAAATCCATTTGCAAAATACAAGGTTGGTAGCCTATGGACACGGACGAGGAAGCGAGCCATCACGAAAGAAGATATACAGAAACTTGTAGCGTTGGATATAACCCCTAATTACAGGACGAACTATGCCGAGTTTGCACGGGATATTTTCCTATTCTCTTACTACACGGCAGGTATCAACTTTACGGATATGGCTACCCTGCGTTACTGCGATATTGTGGACGGCAGGATTTACTACTCCCGTCACAAGACACAGAAATTACTATCCTTTCAACTCGTACCGAACGCCTTGCAGATTATCGAGAAATACAGCAAGGCAAACCATGCACAGGAAGATTATATCTTCCCGATTCTCGACCGCTCGGAACATAAGACGGCACAGCAGATTTTTAACCGAACGCACAAGGTCTTACGGAAAGTCAATCGGGAGTTAAAAACGCTGGGAGAACAGATAGGATTGGAAATGCCATTAACGACCTATGTTGCTCGGCATACGTTTGCCACCGTTCTAAAGCGGTCGGGAGTGAACATTGCAATCATTTCGGAATCGCTGGGACATTCTGACCTATCGACCACACAAATCTATTTGGATTCGTTTGAGAACAGCCAGATAGATGCGGCCATGCAACACTTATTGTAGAAATTTGGAGGTCGGCGGCCAATAAGGTGACCGACCTCCTTTTTCCTAACGACACGTAGCGCCCCCATTATCCGAGGTATTTTTCCAACATATCAAATGTGGCCTGTTCCCGTGACTGCCCCTCCTCTTTGCGGGGATTCATAATCTCTTTTACCTGTTCGGCTGACAGTCGATTGATTTGCTCCACCATCTGAACAGTAAATGCCGTAGGGTCTGCCGCGTGGCTGAATTTCTTGGAGAGGTGAGTAATAAGATACTTTTTCGACAAAAACTCATCGGGGAATTTGCCTTGTGCGGCCTCATACCACCTGACGCTTCGTTCATACCATCCTGTCTCTACAAATGCTTTAGGCAGTTCTTTGTTCTTTACGCAGGCCACAAGGTCTTTCGGCTTGAGGGAGTTAGCTCCCGTACACCACAGGGAGATAGTTGCCAGAGGACAGCCCTTGCTACGGAGGTGCATCGCAAATTCAAAGACCTCATTTTTATTGCCGAGTGTCATAGCAGGTGCGGCCATATAGTCCGTGCCTTTCCACGAGATTGTACAGATATTCATCTCGGCAATCAGTGCCGCAATCTCCATCTCAGCGTTCAGCGGCTCACAAACCACCAAGTCGTCCAAATCCAGCTTCAAGTTCCGACAGGCAATCACTCTGTGCTGACCGTCCAGCACGGCATAGTAATTTTCAGCCTGGTTATCGGGAATGTCGTTTCCATCGAGGTCTACCAGATGACCATTCATACGGCAGACATCCTCTCCTTTAGCGACCGTAATCGGGGAGAGCTGTCCATACTCGTTGATAGAATCTTCTTTTGCCTTTACCGACTTTTTGTTGGTCGGGCGGTTGCCCTTTACAAATGCGAACTGTCGATTTTCATTTTCCGTCGAAATAATAAGTTTTTTCATAATTCTATGTGCGGGTTTACCCATACTCCCGCGAGGTATTAATTTTCTATTAATTGAATTTTGTTATTATGATAGGTAGGGTTTTCTTGTACCACCCTTAAGGTTTTGATACTGCGATATTCTCGGCATAGGGTCTGACTGGTGAGCTCTTGCCAGCTCTTGTGGCGGTTGGATGATGGCTTGGGCAAACTCCCATCATCGTCCCGTCATTCGATTCGACCCTCGGCCTTTCGGTTCGGATATTCCCTCCCAACCGAGAAGAGGGGTGTATGTCAAGGAGCGTTCGTTTGCGTTTCTGCTGTTAATACAATCGAAAATCATACATAACTCATTGTGACACAAATTATTGTCGGATAGCAGAAAAGTGTATTATTTCTGTTACCCCTTAATTTCCAGCATAAAAAAGGACGGCGAAAAGCCGTCCCATTCCATCTAAACTTAGAGGTTATCAATATAAACCACTCCCTCTGGTATGCCATTCTTCATCCTTGTATCGTTGCCAGATAGCTTTTATATTTTCATCATTATCAAGATATTTCTTATTCTCTGTATAGCCGAACATATAAACGATACGAGAGATTAAGAGCATAAGATTATAGGAAACTTGGGTAGGATTTGTACTGCGTTTGTCCTCCTCCTTGAATTGTTCCAAAAATGGCAAAAGACACTTAACTACAAAGGTAATTTTGTAGCAATCTTTCAAATTGATCGAGAAATCGCCCCAGCCGAATGTTACATTGTTTGACAAATTGGCAAAAAGTTTGGCAGAGTTTTCTGCCAGAATAGCACCTAACATCTGGATTGCTTCGTCAGATTCGATGGTTACTCCGTGTTCCCGTCCCCGCCAAATACGAATTTTGGCATCGGGATTGGCATGGAGATACTTGGCGAACGCTCGAAACTGGTCGAAAGCAGGAGCAGGAATAGCCATCACATTCTCGGTTTTCATCCGTGTCAGGTAATGGACAAAGAGCAACGCCACCCAGAATTTTTCAAGGTCGATACCGAATTCCCGTAGCGAATCAACGATTGGCTTATTCGCTAAAAACTGTTCTTTGGTGAATGGGTATTTCGACATATCCAATCGCCCGTCCCTATGTGGTACGATAAAATCTACCACACAAGCAGTATCGACTTGGTGTTCTTCTCCATCTTCTTCTACCATGTATGCAGGAAACATTCGGTTGCCGATGCTATGCACATATTCGTAAATCTCCATAATATTGAAAGGTTAGGTTACCTCCAAAGGTACAAAATTTCCCTGCTGAATCTTCTTGAAAAATCCTTGTCAAATAGTTTGCATTGTGTTAAATTATTTACTATATTTGAACTGCAATTCAGTGATACTACTTCCACTCGATACAAATTGTGTTCGTTCTTGTTAAGGCAGATTCGTCTGCCTTTTCTTTGCGTTGTGTTACCACATTTTTTGAGTGTGAAATGAAGATTTCCTTTATAAGTATAGTTTCCGAATCAAAAAATATGGAAGAATTCCCATATAGATAGTAGGTTTTGATAACCGACAAATGCAGTTGCTCAAATGTGTCCTATGTAAACTGCTCAAAAGTGTCCTATATATACATTACCTACTTATACACTACCTATTAAAGTCGTGCCGACCATGTACTACCACATCAAAGACCGCAGGTGATTCGATAACCGCAAACAGGCCAAAGAGCATTACGGCGTGGCCTGCTTCCGTAAACTGCTGCACTTAAAAGAGATTATATTTACCAATAACACAAATTCCATTGCTAACGATGAATTATACCGTAATCCCCAAATCAATCGTGAACTTTCAGACAGGGAACAATAAACCCGTCGATATTTATGTGTGAGCCACCATTAAATGTTGCTCTGACCATAAGACGAATATATCCCATGTAACCGAGGAAAAACTATCCCTGCTTACAGGATTGGATGAACGAACTATTCGCCGTGTTATCAAACGGTTAAAGGATGCAGGTTATCTGACTGTACAGACCACCATTAAAGAAAATGCAAACAGGGGCTTTATAAAGCGGAATACATACTATATAAAGCCAGCCAGCAACGATTATTTCTTTCTCGATAACTGTTTCTTTAATAAGAATTATCCCGCCAAGATTGCAGGATTTATACTCTTGTTAAAGGCAATATGCCTGAATAATACGGATACCGTCCAATGAAGCAACAGCCAAATTGCAAGGTGTATCGGATTATCGAGAAACACGACCACAGCCCTCATTAAAGAGTGCCAGCAATTAGGGCTTATTAAGACCATAGCAAAGGGCTATGAACTAACAGTAGATTGTTTTATCAATTCCTCGGTCAGAAAAACCGATGCAGGGATTTATAAGGAGATATGCGATTTCTGTAAAGCGAAAGGTGTTGCTATTCCGAACTGGGATAAACGTGCCATGTCCGTACTGCTTACCAAATACAATGCTATCGACCTGCCGAGTACCGAGCAGATAAGCCTGACTTACCAACTCAATAAACGATGCAAGAACCTACCCGAAAAGGTATCGTTGCCATACTTTATAAAGGTGCTCGATATGCAGGAACAGTATCAGGAGGTAATAAACCGAGATAAGCAGGACAAAGAAGATTTCAAAGGTTTTGAGTTTTAGAAATACAAAAGTGCCCTCTGTGAAATTAGCATGAGGGCATTTCCTTTATATTAGTATTCTTTGAATAAATCTTGTTGTTCAATGTAGCGCATTTCTTTGGGAATTATTTTCGTAAACTTAATTTTCGGGCGATTTCCATCACCCTCACTTCGGTCGATGATACCATGTATCGTTACTGATGAAAAAAACTTATCATCTGATTTTGATATAATTTGACTCTTAAATTTTGTTAATGATTGTTTATGGTCTGGTTCACATGTTAGAATATGACCTTTGTACTCAAATCCAATCGTATTCGTTTTTCCATTATTACGAGTTATCTCACCCTCTAATTCTACATACTGACCGTCTTTCAATTCTGGGAATAAAATATCAGAAACAACATCTGACTTTGTGTAAAAGTAAGATTTTTCTGTATATGTTATATTTTCCTTATCAAATCGACCATCATCCAATCTCTCTCCAATTGTCAGAGAAACATCTTCGGAAATCGCTTCAGATATATTATTGAAAATACCATCAGGGAGTTTTGCATATAAAGTGTATATTTTAGTAGGAACCTCCAGAATCTCATTATCTGCCGACACTTTTACGGTGTCATTAGTTAAATCAATACTCTCTTCTATGTGTTTGTTTTTTATGTGCTTACGAATCTTAATACACCATTTTGCCAAATTAATCGCAGTTTGAATTATCTTTTTCACATCTTTAGCTGGGCCTGTTTCTAAAAATCCGTCAGCTCCTGCTTTTTTCACGACCTCTTTTAGGTAATATACAAGTAAGACACCGCCCCCAACCTGAAGAATACTACCGATGTTACTTGGGATTTCTATAATCCAAGAGCCTTCTTTAACCTTTACAGGAAAATTGAAATCAACATCCTTTAATTCGGGGTTTTCAATTTTTATAAAATAACGCATAAGACTGTCAAATCCCAATAATGCTTTTGCGGATTGGCGGGCATCGAAAACACCATTTTGGATACTTTTGCCGTTATAAGAGAGATACCCTAATGAATCATTATCCATAATATTTGGATTAGAGTTGATTATCAAATTTATAAATAAAATTTCTGATTTACAAATTCGCTTCAAATTTAAATCGCATGGGCATTGTAGAAGCATATATACTCTACACAAACAGATAGACATACAAAAGCCCCTCCCCCTGTCGAGAATGAAAAACAGATTGAAGCTATGAAAACACTCGACAGAAAAGCGGCAGAAATCCTGCGGGCTTTACTGGCTCTGAAAACCGCCAAGATTGACAATACCGACGGGACTTATATGCCTGTTTACATCGAAATCATCGACCGTTCGGAAAAGTACATCCACATTTCGCTGGCTCACTATGGACGTCAGAACGGGGATGCCATGCGCGATCCTGAAATGATCTTTGCTCTGCACAACGAAAGCCAGCAGTTCATTCCTTATTACTATCGCAACGACTACTTGGGTGTGGAGCAGTACAGCGTCAGATGGTCGGACGAGGGCGTATTACTGAACCGTCGCTTGCAGGCCGACCACACCACCTTTGCGAACCAGTGGCTTCGTAACATCGCCCAACAACAGCACGTTCTATGACTGCACAACGATTAGTTGAGAACTGCGTACTGACGAATCAAACCGCAGTCGTGGATGAAATGCTAAACAGGCACTTGCTACCAGAGGAATATATCTATCCCTTTGTGGGTGATGTGATGGAATGGTGGTTAATTGACAGCTGGTTGGCCGAACGTCTGAAACAAGAGGGAGAGGTTATCATTGAGGAATACGGTTGCTGTTGGTGGGGCAGGTTGGCAAGCGGACAGGCTATCTGCATGGACGATGTGATACAGAAGATTGCAGGAGCATAAAACACGGTCTGTATATCTACATAGCAATTTCGTAAATTATAGAGATTAGGGGCTTTGCGATTTCGAGAAGATTTTGTAACCCTTAATTTCTGTTTTTACGTTGGTATAAAGTCGATAAATGTAAATACGGGCTATCCGCATATCACAATTACAGAGTTTATGCTGACGTAAAGTCTATTTTAATCTGCAACAGTTCCGAGAAATCGGAAAGATGTTTTGCTTTTCAGTTTGTTTGCCTATCTTTGTGGGACATACGACAAACACGGAAAGTGTAAGTTTATTCTCAGATTGCGAACGTAGGAAATTCGTCTGAAGAGAGAATGAGCCGACATCTTCCCGCGTCAATATTGCATTTGCACGTCTTGTGCTGGTGCTCTATTGCGTGGGGCTGTTGCTTATTTAATCTTCAAGGTTTCCTACGACCTGCAATCTTTGAGTAAGTTTTCAGCACCACGCTTTCTGTTTATCTAAATCAAAAACATTAACCGTCGCGATGGTGCATAGCGACAAATAAAACTTATTACAACTATGAAAAAGTTGTTTCTTATTGTGGCCGCGTTGTTCGTGGCAGTTTCTTTCTCGGCTTGCTCTGATGATGATGAAAATGAAGGAGGAAGCAATACCAGCATTGTAAGTCAGATTATCCAACAAGACGAAGATGGAGAAACATTGGTTTGGAAATTTGATTATGACAATCAAGGCCGTATCGCAAAAATCTCTTCTGACGATTTCACCACGCTCTTTTCGTATACAGTAGGAGAAGTTGAGATAACCGAACGCTATGATGGCGAGGATTACGTTTACTCGGCAACATTGAACGGACAAGGGTACATTGCAACGTTAAATGATATTGATGGCAATACCTCCAATTATTCTTATGATAAGAATGGCTATTTATCCAAACTCACTTGGGGTGATGACGGCGAGCTGCAATGCACTTGGAATAATGGCGATCTGATTAACGAACATCGGACAGGAAGCGATCCGATGAATTATAATTACGAATACACTAATTACCCAGCAAAACAGAATATCGACATTTTTGCTTTTGTTTATGGCTATTGTCATGTGGACGATCCCGAATATTTAGGTGTGGGAGATTTACTTGGTAAAAAAAGTACTCATTTAATAAAATCAAGTACCTCGCAAGCAGAAGCGCATGTTTCGTTCAGTTATGAATTGGATGCTAATGGAAATCCGACAAAGGTTACAATGTCATCTGAATACGAAACAATAACTTATAAGATTCTCTACGAATAAAGCACATTAGCTAGGACATAGGACAGACTTGGACAGACGGTCTATATTATACCGTTCTGCACAAGTTTGTCCTTTCTATATTACTTGTATATTTCATAAATTTTTCGTATATTTACATCATAATCAAAGATTTAATCACAATATAAATTTTAGCTAAAATGAAAAGAAGAACACCAAGAATTGATTGAAAGGTAGGCGCGGAAACAAAAGAGGGCATGGAATTAGCCTATGTAGCCAAATCCGTAAGTTATGACGATGATGGTGCAATGACGCTTATCGTTGCACGCAAAAAAGACAATCCTACACCCGTAGAGTTTTGATATATGTTTGCTTTGGATATAGACCCAGCACAACAGGTATCCATGACCTTTCAGAAACGAGGGAGAGGGTTTATCGGTATGTCTTTTCTGATAAATCCAGCAATCGAAATCCCTGCAATGGCTTTTCCGAATATCGTTACCTTTACAGAATCCACTGAAACCGTGAATATGTTTCAAGCGCATATCGACAGCGATACAATCGTATTCGATTATACGACAAAAGAGGGAAAACCAAGAGATTTCAAATTCCCGCTGGCTGGATTTAAGGAGAAGTATTTGGAACAATTTATATAAATTGACTATCTTTGCTCATACGATATGCCGAAACTATATATCATAGCAGGTTGTAACGGTGCAGGGAAAACGACTGCATCCTATACCGTGCTGCCCGAAATGTTGGGTTGCAAAGAGTTCGTCAATGCCGACGAGATTGCAAAGGGGCTGTCGCCGTTCAATCCCGAAAGCGTGGCAATCGAGGCGGGACGGCTAATGTTGCGACGAATGGATGATCTGCTTGCCGAGGGCGCGGATTTTGCATTTGAAACGACGCTGGCAACACGTTCTTATGTGAAATTTATCGAACGGGCACACGCAAAAGGCTATTTCGTAACTTTGCTTTACTTTTGGCTACCGACACCCGAACAAGCTATCGAGCGCGTCGCAACACGGGTAAGCGAGGGCGGCCACAATATTCCATCGGATGTAATCCGCCGTCGTTATGCAAACGGATTACACAACTTGACAACACTCTACACGCCCGTCTGTGATTTTTGGACGATATACGACAATAGTTCGGCAGACGCAGAAATTAAAATCATTGCATCGGGAGAGAAAGATGCAACAATTCAAATCGAAGATACGTTATCTTATAAAACCATTACAGGCCATGAGCGAAATTGAAATCAAACAAATGCAGGAAAAGATCAATGCAGGGATTTTGCTTGCCCGTAAACGTCTGATTGAAAAAACAAAAAAAGAGGACGGCGAATTGGTGATCGTGCGTGATGGTAAGGTTGTGCGGGTAAAAGCCAAAGACCTCAAATAATCCATTTCTCTATGACAGCTATATCCTCGGCCATACGGTCGAGGATTTTTGTTTATAGAAACAAAAGCAACATACACTCTCTTAAAAGGAGAGAGCAGGGGAAAGGGTAAAATTTTCTTGCGCGTCTTTCAAAAGATGTTGGGGTCTACTAACATTCCTAAAGCACAACAAACTCTTAAAAAACAATCAATTATGGCAAATCGAACAGGGTAAACACATTGAGTAATGTAGAACCACACACTTAATTCGGTGTCAATTAACAAATTACAACTTTATTTTATTCACTTGCAGTTGGAAAAAGGCTCTCCATAGGGTACACATTAAAGGGAAAATCAATCAAATCACTATCCGTAACTATCTGATTTAACGATTGATGCCTCTTTAGCTCAGTTGGTAGAGCACGACACTCTTAATGTTGGGGTCCAGGGTTCGAGCCCCTGAGGGGGTACAAAGCAAAAGACTGATAATCAATGGTTATCGGTCTTTTGCTTTGCAGGGCCAGATGCCGGTGCGGCATCTCGGATACGCATGGCCCCCGATGGGCGATTCCGGCTACTGCTCGCCCCGGGAGTCAGAGCTGTCGGAACCTTTGCGGCCTGCCTTTTTCAGGGGAAGCCGCGGGAAAAGTTTTCTGAACCGCACGAGGTAAACCGCTACCCGATTTCCCGCGACGATCAGGCTCACGGCAATGATAATCAACAGGATGCCGCAACATATCCTCAGCGTGAGGGTCTCCCCGAAGATCATCACCCCGAAGAAGACGGCCGTGACAGGTTCCAAGGCACCGAGGATTGCCGTCGGTGTCGAACCGATGTACTGGATGGCGCTGGTTGTACACAAAAACGAGATCGCCGTCGGGAAAACGGCCAGTGCAAGCAGGTTTCCCCACAGGTACCATTTATCGGGCACATGGACTGCCATGCCGAAATCCAGCCGGACAACGTAAAGCAGCAACCCGAAAAGCAGGACGTAGAACGTCACCTTGAGCGTCGCAACGGATTTCAGCACCGGACGGTTCACGCCGACGATATAAATTGCATAGGACAAAGCCGAAACCATCACCAGAACCGTCCCCGTGATATTGAGTGTCGAACCGTCACTGCCTTTGAACAACAGCCCGATACCGGCCAATGCCAGCAAGATGCACAATGCAGTCTGCGGGGAGAGCTTCTCCCGGAAGCCGAAGGCCATGATCAACGCTACGAAAATAGGATATACGAACAGCAGCGTCGAGGCGATACCGGCATCCATGTAATTGTAGCTCAGGAATAAGGACAGGGACGAAAGGGCGACCAGCAATCCCAGGAGTACCAGCGGCACGATCTCACGGCGGTGCAGCCTGAAATCCCGGCCGCGGGCCTTGAGCATGATGCCCAACAGCGGGATGGCGAAAAGGTAGCGGAAAAACAATACCGAATCGGGATCCATCCCCGCCTTGTAGAGCGGGAGGGCAAAGAGCGGGTTCATGCCGTAAGTAGCTGCGGCGACAGCACCCAGAAGGTAACCTTTGGCTTTCGTATTCATAGGTCGGATTTTGCGGCAAAAATAGCATTTATTTCGTCTATAGATGCTGGCCGGGCAAAATTATCATGCGATTGTCGCCCGGGAGCGCACACATCCCACACCGGCACGCCCATTCCTGCCGGGGAAGCCCGCCGAACATTGCCGCCCGCCCGATGCGGAAACGATCCTACCGGGGCAAGGCGGCCGGCACGACTTCCCTGCGGATCAAAGCTGCACGGACGAAATACTCGGGGATGCAAGCCTCGTCGAGCAGCCATTTGGGTGTGGCCGATTCGTCTTTCTTCCCCGACCAGTCGTTGTAAAACAGCCCGGCGGCATCCCGTGCGTTCCGGCGCGCCCAATCCATCCAGCAGATGAATATATCCACGTATTTCGGATCGCCGTCGAGGTCGTAGAGAGCCTGGTAACCCCGCAACAACACCAGATAGAACCATGGCAAATCACGGTTCGCGGCCGCGCCGTCCTCCGTCTCCGGCAAATAGAATTTCCGGGCTCCTTCGGCCAGCCGGCGGGCATTGTCCAGATAAACCCGATCGCCGGTATATCCATACAACGCGACGGCACCCTGCAACAGCAACCCCGTATTATAGGAATAGACCGCCTTGTCCAGACGCGCTTCGGGCTGCGTGAGCCAGGAATTCCAGACGATATCCAGTTCCGGATCGTGCAGGTAGGCCTCCATCCAGTCGTAGAAACGGCGCCCGGCTGTCAGGTAATAGGGGTCTCCCGTTGCCCCGTACAGGTTGAGCGCCAGCAGCATCGCCTTACCGTTGGCGCACCCCGGCTTCTGGTTCTCTACCCCTTCGAGCCACGACACGGCGCCGTCGTGGTCGGGGCGCCAGCCGCTCAGGATGAAGGTCATCACCTGCTTGGCTTTTTCCAGGTGCGCGGGATTGCGGGTCACGCCGTAGGCCGCGACGTAGGCCAGTCCGACCAGCCCGTTGTCGTCGTAATAACGGTCGACCTTGCCCATCCTGACAGGATAGGCCTGATACCCGGCGGGCATGCGCCCGTCGTCGTAATACTGCTCGACAGCCATCACCATCGAATCGACATAGCAGCCGTATTTCACCGGATCGACTTCGGCCAGCGCGACCGCCGAGGTGAACACCCCGTCCATGGGCCACAGGAAGGAAACCTCCTGCGTGCTTTTCGCCCCGTCGTCGAAATAGTTTACATCGGGACGGTAGCTATTGGGGTAATATTCCGAAAACAGGCCGTATTCCGGCACCCGGTACATGTCCCACACCTTGCGGAACATCTCTTCGGCAAACGCATAATGCTCCCCCGTTGCGGGGGTCGCTGCCTCCTGACGGCATCCCGACAGGCAACACGCAGCACCGAAGAATGCGGCAAAAAATACATTTTTCATCTTATCGTTACATTTGAATCAGTCCCTGCCGGAACAACCTCCTCAGAATTCGAGCCGCACGACGACCGGGAAATGATCCGACGGCGTCCGCGCCTCATAGCTGTGCAACTACACCTCCTTGGGGAATGCTCCGGACTTGATCTCCTCGTCGCTGCGGGTGGTCTGCGAACGGTAGGTGTCCGTCAGCACCCCGTAATCGTGCACACGCACCGAAGGCGACACGAAAATATGGTCAATACGGCTGTCGGTTTTCAGCGTGGGGTTGAAATTGTTGAACGTCCCGTTCGGGGCATAGCGCCTGGCCGCGGTTTGATACGAATCGGCCAGTATCCCCGAGGTGGTGAAGGTCGTATAGATGGGGTTGTTCTGGTCGACGTTGAAATCGCCCGTGAGGATCACGAACTCCCTGGGGCCGCACATTTCGCGGATCTTCGCGACGACCAGTTTGGCGCTCTCCTCCCGTGCCCGGACACCGACATGATCCATATGCAGGTTGAAGAACCAGAAACGGCGCCTGGTCTGCCTGTCCAGGAAATGCCCCCATGTGCAGATGCGGGGCAGCGCGGCGTCCCATCCCTTGTTGGGACGGTCGGTGACTTCCGAGAGCCAGAAATGGCCTTCGTCCAGCAACCGGAAACGCTCCTTTTTATAGAATATGGGGGAATATTCGCCTTTGGCCTTGCCGTCATCGCGCCCCACGCCGATATAGGCATAGCCGGGAAGCTGCGCCAGCATATCGTGCAACTGGGAGTCGAGCACCTCCTGGCTGCCGAAAATATCGAACCCCTGGAATTCGATCAGCCCGCATACCCAGGGGCAGCGGCGTTCCCAGCCGTTGCCGCGTTCGGCGTCGCCCTTATTGGCGTTACGGATATTGTAGGTGGCCACGGTCAGCTCCTGCGCAACGGCAGGGAGCATCAGCACGGCGAACAGGGCAAGGGTCAGCAATCTTTTCATAGTAATGTTTTCGGGTTAACGGAACTGGTTATTTCGGGATACAAAGATATAAAAACGGAACTGAAATTCCTCAGTCCGGATCGGGGGCATGGCAATCCGGCAGGGACAGGATACCATCGACCCGGCAGCAGCCCTCTCCGAGCCGGGGGGGGGCGATTCCGGAATACGGCGCCCGGCTGCCGCGCGGCAAACTCACACCGAATTTCCCGGGGCCGGGCACTACCGTGCCGTAAAGGTAATAAAAACACCCGGAAAACAGCAAGGTTAACAGCCGGAAAAACAGCCGGCAGGCACAAAGGCCCAGATATTCGCGCCCGCAACATAAAAAATCGCACCTGACATGCATACTTTCAGGCCGCAGGCCGCATCGTTCGGTTATTTTTACTATCTTTGCTGAGCTAAATACCGGTACCGAATGCAACCAGCGAACCGAACCTCCGATCCCCAGGGGCAGCCCGCCAGCACGGGCCTGTCCGCAACCGGATTCCGGGAGCCGGGGTTCCCCAGCCGGGCGCAACGCAGGATCGGGAAGGGGCTCGCGCCGCAGCAACAATGCGCACCGCACGGCCGATCCCTGCGCAGACAAAATGCTGAAACCAACAAATAAATAGCAACCATGTACAGATACGACAACCGGGTGGTCATCACTCTCGATGCCGGAGGTACGAACCTCGTGTTCGGAGCCATGCAGGCCAACAAATTCATCGTCGAACCCATCACCAAGCCGTCGAACGCGGACAACCTCGACAAATGCCTCGCCACGATGGTCGAAGGGTTCCAGGCAATCATCGACCAGCTGGAAGAGAAACCCGTCGCCATCAGCTTCGCATTCCCGGGCCCGGCCGATTATCCCAACGGCATCATCGGCGGTTACCTGCCCAATTTCCCCTCGTTCCGCGAAGGCGTGGCGCTGGGGCCGTTCCTCGAATACAAATTCGGCATCCCGGTATTCATCAACAACGACGGCGACCTGTTCGCCTATGGCGAAGCACTGGGCGGCGCCCTTCCCGAAGTAAACGCCAAGCTCGAAGCCCTGGGCTGCCCGAAACGCTACAAGAACCTGGTGGGCTACACCTTCGGCACAGGCCTCGGCGTCGGCATCGTAGTGAACAACCAACTCAACCGCGGAGACAACTCGTGCGTCGAAACCTTCTGCCTGAAGCACAAGAAGATGCCGGATATCATCGTCGAGGACGGCGCTGCCATCCGCGCCGTGAAACGTGTCTACGGAGAACTGACGGGCAATCCTAACCACGGGCTCGAGCCGAAGGAGCTCTGCGACATTGCGGACGGCAAACGCGAAGGCGATGCCGAGGCCGCCCGCAAGGCCTTCGCCGAAATGGGCGAGATCGCCGGCGATGCGATGGCAACGACCATCACGCTCATCGACGGGCTGATCGTCATCGGCGGCGGAATCACGGGTGCCCGCAAATGGATCATGCCCAGCCTGCTGAAAGAGCTGCGCGGCAAGATGCACACCATCACGGGCGAGGAACTGAACCGCGTGCAGATGAAGGTCTACGACCTGGACAACGAGGACGAGTTCAAGGAGTTCGCCAAGGGCGACCAGCGTGCGCTGAAGGTTTACGGCACGGATCGTTACGTGGCATACGACCCCCAGAAACGCATTGGAGTCATGATCTCGAAACTCGGGGCGAGCAATGCCATCTCGGTGGGCGCCTATGCATTTGCCCTGGGCCAGCTCGACGCACAGAAACAACAGTAATAATTCAGTGCCGCAGTTATGAAAAAGATCGTATTATATGTCCACACGCCCTGTTACTCACAGCGGCGGGGGCGCTGTCATACATCTATTTCGCAAACGACGGCAAAACCGATACGCTCATTCAGATCACGTTCTGGCTGGTAGTGGTATCCTCTGCCCTGGGAATAATCAATTATCGGCAGACTGTTAAATAAACGAGAAAAATATGTATAAGTTCCAACCCATCCTCAAATCGACAATCTGGGGCGGCGAGAAGATCGTCCCCTACAAACACATCGCCTCCGACCAGAAGCAGGTCGGCGAAAGCTGGGAGCTTTCGGGCGTCAAGGGCAGCGAATCGGTCGTAGCGGGAGGCCCCGAGGCGGGCACCACCCTGCCCGGGCTGATCGCACGCCACGGCGCGGCATTGCTCGGCAAGGCCAATGCAGAACGCTTCGGCGAGGAGTTTCCGCTGCTGATCAAGTTCATCGACGCACGTCAGGATCTCTCGATCCAGGTGCACCCGAACGATGCACTGGCATGGGAGCGCCACAAATCGAAAGGCAAGACCGAGATGTGGTACGTCGTGGACGCCGACGAAGGCGCACGCCTGCGCTCGGGATTCGCCAAGCAGGTGACGCCCGCCCAGTACGAAGCCAGCGTCGAGGACAACACCATCACCGACCTGCTCGCCGAATATGAAATCCACCCCGGCGACCTCTTTTTCCTGCCGGCCGGACGCGTCCACAGCATCGGGGCCGGGGCGTTTATCGCCGAGATACAGCAGACCTCGGACATCACCTACCGCATCTACGATTTCAACCGCAAAGATGCCAACGGCAACACCCGCGAACTGCACACCGAACTGGCGAAGGACGCTATCGACTACACCGTACTGCCCGATTACCGGACGCATTACCAGAAGGCGCAGGATCGTGAAGTGGAACTGGTGTCGTGCCCTTATTTCACCACCTCGCTCTACGACCTGACCGAAGCGCTGACCATCGACTATTCGGCTTTGGATTCGTTCGTCGTCGTGATCTGTGTCGAAGGCAAGGGAACGATCTGCGACGACTCGGGCAACGAAATGCCGATCCACCAGGGGGAGACCGTGCTGCTCCCCGCCACGGTGAAATCGCTCCGCGCGGTTCCGGGCGGGAGCCTGAAAATGCTGACCAGCTACATCAAATAAACGGGCAACTCCCGTCGTCGAAAAATCCCCGGCAACATAGGTTGCCGGGGATTTTATTTTCGACCAAGCGACATGTCGGTAAATTCAATAACGAACAAAACATCCGATCGTAAAAATACTTACCAAAACCCTTGTTAAAAGAAAAAAGTTTTATTTTTACGCGATTCCGTTGCAGGACTGCGTTCTTTTTAGTACCTTTGAGGTGTGCAACCGTTATAGCGCGGAAAACACAGAAAACCGTACGCCATGAAGGAGAATTTAAGAGAGATCGCATCGAATTTCGCCTTGGAAGGCCCCATCGCGGCCATCGACTCACTGGGCGAAGGATTCATCAACGACACATTCATCGTCCGCACCGAAGCAGATGCCCCCGACTACATCCTCCAACGCAAGAACAAGGCCGTTTTCCCCGACGTGCCGGCCATGATGGACAACATCCGCCGGGTCACGGAACACATCCGCCGCGGCGTCATTGCGGCCGGAGGCGACCCGCGGCGCGAGGTGATGACCGTCGTCCCGGCAAAGAACGGGCACTTGTACCACGTCGACGCGGAAGGCGAATACTGGGCCGCGACGGTCTTCATCGACGACACGGTTGCCTACAACAAGGCCGACTCCCCGGAACTGGCCCGCAAGGGCGGCGAAGGCATCGGGAAATTCCAGTCCCAGCTGGACGATTTCACCGAACCGCTGGCGGAGACGATCAAAGGGTTCCATAACATCCGCCACCGTTTCGGACAATGGGACGCCGCCCTGGCCCGCGATGCCGCAGGGCGCAAAATGCACCTCGCGGGGGAGATCGGCTGGATCGAGTCGCGGCGCGCCGAGATGCTCTCTTTCTGGTCGAAGGTCGAGGACGGTACGATCCCTACCCGCGTGACGCACAACGACACGAAGATCAACAACATCCTGTTCGACAAACAGGGCGAGGTGCTCTGCGCCATCGACCTCGACACGGTGATGGCCTCCACGTCGCTCAACGATTTCGGCGATGCGATCCGCTCTTATGCCAATACGGGCGACGAGGACGACCGCGACCTGTCGCGCGTCGGCATTTCGCTCGAAATGTTCAGCGCCTACACCGACGGATACCTCTCGCAGCGTGCGGCGCAGCTCACCGACACGGAAATCGACCACCTGGCCTTTTCGGCGCGGTACATCACGTTCGAACAGGTTTTGCGCTTCCTGATGGACTACATCGACGGCGACACCTATTACAAGATAAAATACCCCGACCACAACCTCGTACGCACACACGCCCAGTACCGCCTGCTGCAAAGCATGGAGGAACACTACGGCCAAATGTGCCGCATCGTGGCCGGGATCGCGGAGCACTACCGCAACGCATAAACCTGCAAAGACGATGCAGCAAGAGAAGGAGGGGGAAAGGATCATGGAGATACGGAAAATAACAGGCATCGTCCCGGCCGACAAACGGGCCGTCGAGACCGCTTTCGGCAGCATCGAACCGCAGCCGGTAGCTTGCTGCAACTGGCCGGAGCAATATCCCTACGCACCCGAGGTTTCGTTCCGCATGTTCCACACGGGCGCCTATCTGATGCTGCGCTTCGACGTCAGGGAACAATGGACGATGGCCCGCGTCACGGAGGACAACGGGGAAGTTTGGACTGATTCGTGCGTGGAGTTCTTCATCGCCCCCGACGACAGCGGCTACTACTACAATTTCGAATGCACCTGCATCGGGCGTCTGCTCGTGGGGTTCCGCAGAGAGCGCGAACACGCCACACATGCCACGCCCCGGGTCATGGAAAGCATCCTGCGCAACCCGAGCCTCGGGTCGCGTCCCTTCCCCGAACACGAAGGCGACAACCGCTGGTCGGTGGTGCTGGCCATCCCGCCGCAGGCGTTGTTCATGCACTCGCTGACGGACTGGAGCGGACTGAAAGCGAAGGTGAACCTCTACAAATGCGGGGACAAACTCTCGCAGCCCCATTTCCTGTCATGGAAGCCGATCTCGGCCCCGAAGCCCGACTTCCACCTGCCGGAATTTTTCGAACAAATTAAATTTTCAAAGATATGAACAACAAATATTCACTTCCCAAAGACGGGGGCCTGATCGAAGTATCGGCTCCGCGCGACATCATCCACCGTTACGAAAAGATCCACACGACGGTTTATGAAAACGAATACCTGGGCGTGCAGTACGTCGCCGACACCATCGTGAAGGCAATCCGTACATATAACGAAATCCACTGTTCGAACGAGGTTTACGAGGAGTCGCAGCCGTTCGTGTTGGGGCTCACGACCGGGCGCACCCCGCTCGGGCTGTACCGCGAACTGGTCAAACGCCACGAGGAGGGGATCGTCAGCTTCCGCAACGTGGCGGTATTCAGCCTCGACGAGTTCTACCCGATCCGCTCGACCGAACAGCAGAGCCGCAATTTCCGCATCCACGAGGATTTCCTCAACCATATCGACATCCTGCCCGAAAATATCCACATCCCTGACGGCACGGTACCCGAAGCCAGGATTTCCGAATACTGCGCATCGTACGACCACTCGGTGCGCAAGATCGACCTGATGATCATCGGCGTCGGCGAGGACGGGCAGATCGGCTTCAACGAACCGGGATCGTATGCCAAATCGCGCACACGGCTGGTTCAGCTGACCCACAACACGCGCAAAATCCAGTCCGGGGCGTTCTTCGGCCTGGAAAACACGCCGAAGATGGCCATCACGATGGGTATCGACACGATCATGCGCGCCGAGAAGATCATCCTGATGGCGTGGGGCGAGGAGAAAGCCAAGATCGTCCAGAAGGTCGTCGAAGGCGAAGTCACCAGCCAGGTGCCTGCCTCGAACCTGCAGATGCACCCCAATATCGAGGTGGTGATCGACGAAAATGCCGCGCAGATGCTTACGCGCGAGCAGACACCGTGGCTGGTAGGCCCCTGCAAATGGACGCCCAAGTTCACCCGCAAGGCCGTGGTATGGCTGTGCGGCGTGGTACAGAAACCGATCCTGAAACTCACCTACAAGGATTATATCGAAAACTCGCTGGGCGAGCTGCTCGAACAGGGACGCGCCTACGACCAGATCAACATCGACGTGTTCAACGACCTGCAGCACACCATCACGGGCTGGCCGGGCGGCAAGCCCAACGCCGACGATTCGACACGCCCCGTACCGTCGGAACCGTTCCCCAAGCGCGTGGTGGTATTCTCGCCCCACCCCGACGACGACGTCATCTCGATGGGCGGTACCTTTATCCGCCTCGTGCAGCAGGGACACGACGTACACGTAGCCTACGAAACTTCGGGCAACGTGGCCGTACACGACGACGTCGTGCTGCAGAACATCGACACGGCCCGCGAACTGGGCTTCGGAGACCACTACGCCGAGGTCGAGAAGATCATCGCCGGCAAGAAGAAGGGTGAACCCGAACCGCGTCCGCTGCTCGACCTCAAGGGTGCCATCCGCCGCGCCGAGGCACGCGCCGCCGTCCGCTCGTTCGGCCTGAACCCCGACACGAACGCCCACTTCCTCAACCTGCCGTTCTACGAAACGGGCGGTATCAAGAAGGGACAGCTTACGGAGAAGGACATCGACATCATCGTCAAGCTGCTGCGCGAGGTGAAACCCCACCAGATTTATGCCGCAGGCGACCTGGCCGACCCGCACGGGACACACCGCACGGCCATGGAGGCCGTACTCGGCGCCCTGGACGTAGTCAGGGACGACGAATGGCTCAAGGAATGCCACCTGTGGCTCTACCGCGGTGCATGGATGGAATGGGATCTGGGCATGGTCGACATGGCGGTGCCGCTGTCGCCCGACGAGCTGATCATGAAGCGCCACGCCATTTACCGCCACCTCTCACAGAAGGACATCATGCCCTTCCCGGGCAGCGACCCGCGCGAGTTCTGGCAGCGCGCCGAAGAGCGTACGCAGAACACGGCGCAGCTTTACGACAAGCTCGGCATGGCCGAATACCAGGCGATCGAGGTGTTCGTCAAGATGTTCTGACGCCCCGTCCGAATGAAGAATGAACAGACAAACCGATAAACCGAAAAATTTATGCGACTCATTATCGAAGACACACAGGAAAATGCCGGCCGTTGGGCGGCGCATTACATCGTCGGGCAGATCAACAAGAAGCAGGCTGCCGGAGGCACGTTCGTGCTGGGCCTGCCGACGGGTTCGACCCCTCTGACGACGTACAAGGAGCTGATCGCCCTGAACAAAGCCGGAAAGGTATCGTTCAAGGATGTCGTCACGTTCAACATGGACGAATACGTCGGGCTCCCGGAAGAGCATCCCGAAAGCTACCATTCGTTCATGTGGAATACCTTTTTCAACCACGTGGACATCACCCCGGCCAATGTCAACATCCTCAACGGCAACGCCCCCGACCTGCAGAAGGAGTGCGACGAATACGAGGAGAAGATCCGCCGCGCAGGGGGCATCGACCTCTTCCTGGGCGGTGTCGGCGAAGACGGCCATCTGGCCTTCAACGAGCCGTTCTCGTCGCTCAACTCGCGCACCCGCGTCAAGACGCTGACCTACGACACGCTGGTCGTGAACTCGCGCTTCTTCGACAACGACGTGAACAAGGTGCCCAAGCAGGCCATGTCGGTAGGCGTAGCCACCGTGCTCGATGCGAAACAGGTATTGATCCTCGCCCTCGGGCATAAGAAAGCCCGTGCCCTGCAGCAGTGTGTGGAAGGCCCTTACTCGCACGTCTGCACGATCTCGGCCATGCAGGTACACCCCCACGGGATCGTCGTATGCGACGAACCCGCGACCGCGGAACTGAAGGTCGGCACCTACCGCTACTTCAAGGACATCGAAAAGGACAATCTGCTCTGAAATAGGAAATGTCCGGACAACCGATCCCCGGGGAAACAACTTCCCGGGGATTTTTATACCTGCTCCCGGAGTCCCCGGCGCCGCAAGTCCGCACGTCGTGCCGGCACACCCGCCTCAGCGGACACCGGCGGGTTTTCCGGATGACAGCAGGATTTTCCGGAATATCGGGCGGCGCACGAAGCGCACCGGAATTTACAGCTCGCTCGGCTACCGGCAGTATTTTCCAGGAACCGGCCGACGGTGATCCCGGGACACAAAGGCCCCGTAAGGCAGGCAGGCCTCACGGGGTCTTCGAAGCGGACGGATGTGACTAATCCCTATGGCAATCCGCCCGGGCAAAACAGCGCACGGGGCGCACCGGAATCTAGCGGAAAACAAACATCGAGGGATACCAGTACGCCTCGTCCGTATAAGGGAACATCTGTTTCTGAGCGCCCGTATTGTCATCCACGATATAAATATCAGTATGCGCACCGTAGTCGCTGGTGTAAACCAGGTAGAGGTCACCGGTATCGGGATCCACATTCACGCCCGAGCCGTAAACGCCGTACTGCGTTCCGTCGACGACGGGCGCGGAAAAGATTTTAGAGGCGGTTTTCGTCGAAACCGTATACTTGTAGATGTCGTAACCGGAAGTAGTGCCGTTGGCGAAATAGAGCGCATCGCCAGTTTTCGAAGCCTGCAACCCGGTCGGGGTATAAGCCCACTGGTTGTAGTAGACCGAAAGGCCGTCGCCCAATGCGATCTCCTCAGAACTCAGGCCCGATACGTCGATCCGCACCAGTTTTTCCTTGTTCCCGGCCCAAAGCGCCCCGGCAGCTTTTGCAAAACCCGTCGTGGCGGCGCCGACGTTCTTCACGAATTTCAGCGTCGAAGCATCGTAGGCCATGATCGCATTGTCTTCGTTGGCAGAGCCCAGCAGGAAAACATACCCGCCGGCCACGGCGACATCGCCTGCCAGCGACATCGGATTACCCTCGTAGAAGGGGCTGTCGGCCAGCTTCAGCGGATCGAGCGAAACGGCATACGCGCTATTCGTCGTAGTTATCACGCCGTGTTTATCGTCGATCAGTGCGAAACTGCGGGCCTGCACGTCGAACACACCGTCGGGCAGAGCGGATTTCTTCACGAAATCCGACAGTCCCACTTCGACCAGGAAAGGCGTTTCCTTGGTCACGATATACATATTGTCGTCGCTGCATACCGCGACCGAACCAGTACGCCCCAACTCCTCACCGGGGTTGTTCGCCTGGAAAATATCGAGCGACCAGCCGTTCTCCGCATCGTAATAATTTACCGACGCAGGAGTGTGCCCGAACGAACCTTCGTTCATCACATAGAAACCGCCCTTGTATTTATCGTCGTCACCGGGTGCAGGCATACCGTTATCATCGTCCGAACAAGCGGATAAAGCCCAAGCCGCGAAGGCCAACAGTAAAAGTTTTTTCATCTTTCGTTTGTTTTATGTGCATAAAATAAAAAAATCCGGTTCCGAACTCCCGGAATCGAACCCCCATTTCATGCAACCGGACGCGCACCTATAAATAAAGCCGCCCTCCTGCAACAAACGCCGACACTGCCGTGTCTCCGTCCGAAGCGCTCCGTTCTCCGCAGAGCTTGCCCGAAAATAAGGATCCTCCCACCGGGAGATGCAAGGCAGGTCTTCTGGCTCGTTCCAGCCGCAACGCCTTCCCAGTCCAAAGACCAGTGGCTAAAAGAGTGTTGCGGCAATCGACGGAACATACAGCAGCGGGAACTGCTGCCGAATTACACGGCATTCCCATTTAATCACACGGGGCCTTGCCCGGCCCTTTGTGAACCATTGCGGTGCAAAGTTAAAAAATAAATTCTTATCTTTGCCGACGCTAACAAAAATTCAGCAAAAATATGAAGCACGCATACGTATTTCCCGGACAGGGTGCACAGGCGGTCGGTATGGGCAAAGACCTTTACGACAACGTCCCCGAAGCAAAGGAGCTTTTCGAAAAAGCCAATGATATCCTCGGTTTCCGTATCACGGACATCATGTTCGCCGGCACGGACGACGAGCTCAAGCAAACCAAAGTGACGCAGCCCGCCGTATTCCTTCACTCGGTAATCATGGCCAAGGCGCTCGGCGTGAAACCCGACGCTGCCGCAGGACACTCTCTGGGTGAGTTCTCGGCCCTGGTCGTGGCCGGTGCCCTCTCGTTCGAAGACGGCCTGAAGCTCGTCTCGAAGCGTGCCATGGCCATGCAGGCCGCCTGCGAGGCACAGCCCGGTACGATGGCCGCCATCCTCGGCCTGGAAGACCACGTAGTCGAAGAAATCTGCGCATCGGTCGACGGCATCGTCGTAGCGGCCAATTACAACTGCCCCGGCCAGCTCGTGATCTCGGGTGCCGTGGAAGCCGTCGACGCAGCCTGCGAAAAAGCCAAGGCCGCCGGTGCGCGCCGCGCCCTGCGCCTGCCCGTAGGCGGCGCATTCCACTCGCCGCTGATGGAGCCTGCCAAGCAGGAACTGGAAAAGGCGATCAGCGAGGCTCCGTTCCAGACGCCCGTATGCCCGATCTACCAGAATGTCGACGCGAAGCCCTACACGGATCCCGCACAGATCAAGGCCAACCTGATCGCACAGCTGACCGCCCCGGTACGCTGGACATACATCGTAAAGAACATGATCGCCGACGGCGTGACGGAATTCACCGAGCTCGGCCCCGGCACTGTATTGCAGGGCCTTATCAGGAAGGTAAACCCCGAAGCCGTCGTAGAATCGAAATCGACGTTATAGTCTAAAAAGTCTCAAAACAAAAAGGAACGGACTGAAAATCAGTCCGTTCCTTTTATTATAATGTGTTTTGAAACAAAATTTATTAAATTTTATTAATAACATGTTGCATTTTTTAAATATACTTATTATATTTGCAAAGGTTTAGTTAAAAATGAGACAGGACGGATGACATCACTCACCGAATTTTTCAACAAACACGAAGACGATGCCCTGAAGGGTATTTCGCACAAGAACAGTATCATCAAGCGCAACATCATCGCCTACATGGCGGTGAACGGCGAATGTACGCTCTCGGAACTGACCAAAGAGCTGCATATCAGTGTCCCGACCATTACCAAGCTGGTGCAGGAACTGGTCGATGAGAACATCGTAACGGATCTGGGCAAGGTGGAAACCCCGGGCGGACGCAGGCCGAACATATTCGGCCTGGCCAATTCGGCGATCTATTTCGCAGGTGTCAACGTCGGGCGCGACAACATGACATTCCTGATCACCGACCTGCAGAACAACATCATCAAGGAAGAGTACGACTACACCTTCGAGTTGCAGGATCGCCCGCAGTGTTTCGAACGCATCTGTTCCAACATAGAGAACTTCATCGCCACATGCGGCATCGACCGGGGCAAAATCCTCGGGCTGGGAGTCTGCATGACGGGACGCGTGAATCCCGACACGGGCCGCAGCTACAAGTATTTCACCTCCAGCGAACAGTCGCTGCGCGAAGTGCTCGAAGAGCGCGTCGGGCTGCGCGTGCTGCTCGAAAACGACACCCGCGCCCGCTGCTATGCGGAATACACGTGCGGCAAGTCGAAGGACGAGAGCAACGTGCTCTACCTGCACATGGGGCGCGGCGTGGCAATCGGAATCGTCGTGGACGGGCAGCTCTACTACGGGAAAAGCGGGTTCGCCGGTGAGTTCGGACACATCCCGTTTTTCGACAACGAGATCATCTGCTCGTGCGGCAAGAAAGGCTGCCTCGAAACCGAGGTTTCGGGTATCGCCATCGAGGACAAGATGTGCCACCTGATCGAGAAAGGCGTCAATACGATCCTCAAGGAGAAGTACGACCAGCAGAAGAGCATCCATATCGACGACATCATCGCCGCGGCGAAGAACGACGACAACCTCTCGATCGAGCTGATCGAGGAGGCCGGCGAAAAAGTCGGCAAGGCCGTGGCCTTCCTTATCAACACGTTCAATCCCGAGACGGTCATCGTCGGCGGCAACATGGCCGCCGCAGGCGACTACATCATGCTGCCCCTCAAGTCGGCGACCAACAAATACTCGCTCAACCTCGTATACAAGGACACCAAATTCCGCGTATCGAAGATGACCGAGAACGCGAACGCATGGGGTGTGGCAATGCTCATCCGCAACAAGATCATCGGCATCTGATGAACCTCGAAGGCCGGACAACACGGCTTCGCGCCCTCGAACCGGGAGATATCGAACTGATGTACGCCTGGGAAAACGACACGGAGATATGGGGCGTCAGCGGTACGCTGGCGCCTTTTTCCCGCCATACGTTGGAACGGTTCATCGAAGGGCAGCAGTTCGACATTTTCCAAACCCGCCAGCAGCGGCTTATCATCGAAACCCCGGAAGGCCTCCCCGTCGGGGCGCTCGACCTGTTCGACCTGGATCCGGTGAATCTCCGTGCGGGCGTCGGCATCCTGATCCACGATACGGCACAACGGGGCAAAGGCTATGCCGCCGATGCGGTGGAGACCGTATGCAGCTATGCCCGCGACATGCTGCACCTGCATCAGTTATGGTGCAGCGTCGAAGCCGGAAATGCGGCGAGCCTCGCACTTTTCCGCCATGCCGGATTCTCCGAAACGGGGATCAGGAAAGAGTGGCTGCGGCTTGCCGACGGATTCCACGACGAGGTTTTCCTGCAAAAAATATTATGACCTGCGCCGGTTAGCACAACGCCACAAAACTAATCCGCCGCCGATAAGCCCAAACAGCTCCGGGAGGAAGGGGCCTCCGGGAGAAAGCTTCGAGAGGGGGCTTCGGGATGGCGCTTCGAAGCCATTCCCCGGCAGCCGATATGCCCAATGCGCACTTTTCTAACCCAAGACACGGATAGCGCCCAGCCCGAGGACTCACACTTCCCCCGGATCGCATCCCCGATAGCATGATGGGAATGCGCATCGTATCCGACACGCCTGTTCGCATCGCGGATTTCAGGATACAACATCCCGTACAACCGATAGGTTTCCACCAGGGAATGCCAACGCTTCGGTTCGGCATTGCGGTGGATAATTCAAAATCGGCCGGATCGCAAAGATCCGGCCGATCATACAACGGGGTATCGCGGGATGCCCCTGAAAACTCCCCGCAGGGCATACGCCGCAACAAGAACAACCGCACGGGTTTTCCGCCCGCGGGGAATGCGGCTACCTGCGAAACTTCCCCATAAAATTATTCCAAACGGCGCGAACCGTCCGAAATCACGACCTCGTACACCTTGGGTTCATGGCCGTACTTCTCGTTGAACCTCTTTTTCGCCGTGGCGATGAAGTTGTCGTAAAGTTCGTCCTTCACCAGGTTGATCGTACAGCCGCCGAAACCGCCGCCCATGATGCGCGAACCCGTCACGCCGCACGCCTCGGCAACTTCGGCCAGGAAATCCAGTTCCTCGCACGACACTTCGTAATCCTTCGACATGCCCCAGTGGGTTTCGTACATCCGCTTGCCGACCGTTTCGTAGTCACCCTTTTCGAGCGCATCGCAGACATCGAGCACACGCTTCTCCTCGCCGATCACGTAGCGGGCACGCTTGTAGTCCTCCTCCGAAATCTTATCCTTGATGGCATCGAGCTGCTCCATCGTGGCGCCGCGCAGGAACTCCTGCCCGAGCATCTTCGCCACCCGCTCGCACGAAGCCCGGCGGTCGTTGTAGGGCGAACCCACCAGCTCGTGCTTCACGCGCGAATCGAGCAGGACGAGTTTGTAACCCTTGGGGTCGAACGGGAAATAGGCATACTCGAGCGAACGGCAGTCCAGACGGATCAGGTTGCCCTTCTTGCCGAAAACCGAAGCGAACTGATCCATGATGCCGCAGTTCACGCCGCAATAGTTATGCTCGGTGGACTGGCCGATCTTCGCCAGTTCGAATTTGTCGATGCCCAGCGAATAGAGGTCGTTCAGCGCAAAGGCATAGGTCGACTCCAGCGCTGCCGACGACGACATGCCGGCACCCAGCGGCACGTCGCCCGCGAATACCGTATCGAAACCGCCGATCTTACCGCCCCGCTTCTGCACCTCGCGGCATACGCCGAAGATATAGCGCGCCCAGCTCTCAGCGGGTTTATCTTCCTCGTTAAGCCCGAACTCCGAGCTTTCCCCAAGGTCGAGCGCATAGGCCCGCACCTTGTCCGTACCGTTGAGTTTGATGGCCGCCACGATTCCTTTGTCAACCGCCCCCGGGAAAACGAAGCCCCCGTTATAGTCGGTATGTTCCCCGATGAGGTTGATACGCCCCGGCGAGGCGAACATGACAGCCCCGGAGCCATAAATCTCCTGGAACTTTTTGCTGACTTTTTCTTTCATGGTCTATTCTGGTTTTAAGTTAAGGATTCCATTTCCATATCATACGAAGATAGGAAAAAATCCCGAAACTCCGATACATTTCGCAGAGAAATTGCACATACCGCTCCGCCCCCGTGTTTCGTTTCAAAATCACAGATGACTCCCTCACGATGACATTACCCTGAAAAAAACACCTTTTGCACCCCGCCGGACTTGTTATTCCGGAAATGTTTACTAACTTTGTTGAAGTTTCGATTTATAAGCGCTCAACCAACATTTCAAACGATATGACAAAAAAGCTCATCTTCGCCGCCACCCTGCTCTTCGCAGGAACTGCCGCGGCTTTCGCTCAGCCCAAGGTTATCGCGCACCGCGGCTACTGGACGGCGCCCAATTCGGCGCAGAACTCCCTGGCTTCGTTCTCCAAAGCCGATTCGGTCGGGGCCTTCGGCTCGGAAATGGACGTATGGCTGACTGCCGACGACAAGCTGATCGTAAACCACGACCGTATATACAAAGGTACCGAGATCGACATGGAGAAAAGCACGCTGAAGGAGATCACCTCGATCGTACTCCCCAACGGCGAGAACATCCCGACGCTGGACGCCTATCTGCGCCTGGTGGCCGGCAAACCCGACACCCGGCTGGTGCTGGAAATGAAATCGCTCTCCGACCTCAAGCGCGAAGACCTCGCGGCCGAGAAGATCGTCAAGGCGTTGCGCAAGTACAACCTGCTCGACCGCACCGACATCATCGCCTTCTCGATCAATGCCTGCCTGGCGTTCAAGAAACTGCTGCCCGACGGGCGTATCTTCTACCTGAACGGAGACCTCTCCCCGCGCAGCATCAAGGGGCTCGGCCTGACCGGCATCGACTACTCGATGCGCGTGCTGCGCAAGCACCCCGAATGGGTGGAACAGGCAAAAAAACTGGGACTGGAGGTGAACGTATGGACGGTCGACAAGGAAGAGGACATGCGCTATTTCATCGACCTGGGCGTGGATTACATCACGACGGATTACCCCGAGCGGTTGCAGGCTTTGCTGAAATAAACATACCGGGACAAAATATGACGGGCGGGCTGTGGATCACAGCCCGCCCGTTTTCATCAGGCAGCACGTCATGCGTCGACGACGATCACCTCGATGCCGCGCTCGCGCAGCCGGTCGAGGTAAAGGGGCTGGATGCCATTGTCGGTGATGATGCGGTCGACAGCCTCCAGGTCGCAGATCTTGCTGAAGCCGCGGCGTCCGAATTTCGAACTGTCGGCCAGTACGATGACCTTCTGCGCGGCGTTCATCATCACACGGTTCAGCGCCGCTTCGAGCATGTTGGTCGTCGTAAGCCCGAATTCGAGGTCGATGCCATCGACCCCGACGAACAGTTTGCTGCAGTTGAAGTTGCCGAGCATCTGTTCGGCAAAGGGCCCCACGACCGACACCGAACTGCTGCGGGTAATGCCCCCTAACTGGATCACGTCGACATTGGTGTCCTGCGAAAGGATCGATGTCACGGGAACGGCCGCCGTGATGACCGTCAGGTGTCCGACGGGCTTGATTTCGCGCGCGAGGAAGGCCATGGTCGTGCCCGACGCGATGATGATCGAATCGTCCTGCGCGACAAGGCTTGCGGCCTTGGCCCCGATGGCCCGTTTCTCCGCCACGTTTTTCTTCTCCTTCTCGTTGACGTGGCGGTCGCTGATATAGGGGCTGATAAGGATCGCACTGCCGTGCGTGCGGTAGAGTTTCTTCTGTTGTTCGAGGAAAGAGAGGTCTTTGCGGATCGTGACCTCCGAAACCTTGAACAACTCGGCCAGCTGCACGACGGATATGGAGCCGTTTTGCTGCAACAGTGCCAGGATCCGGTTATGACGCTCCGGAAGGCTCAAAATAGTCTCTTCGCCGGATTTATTCATAGGTCGATTAAAAATTTGGTTTTATAATGCAAGATACGAAAATAATCCGAAATTAGATCGAAACCTTCCGGAGAAATATTTTTTTCGGCAATATATTGTGCTCCGAAACGAAATATTATGAAATAAAACATATTTTATTTTGAAATACAAAAAATCATATGTAATTTTGTTGCGAAACGAAATTCATGTATTTATGGAAAGACTTGCACAGATCAAAAAACTATCCGAGAAAGACAAGGTTTGGGATATCGTAGTGGTAGGCGGAGGCGCCACGGGCCTCGGCGTGGCGGTCGACGCGGCGACCCGCGGGCTGAGCGTAGCGCTGCTCGAAAAGACCGACTTCGCCAAATGCACATCGAGCCGCAGTACGAAGCTCGTGCACGGCGGCGTCCGCTACCTGCAGAAAGGCGACGTCATGCTGGTACTCGAAGCCCTGCGCGAACGCGGCCGCATGAAAGCCAACGCCCCGCACCTGGTCAAAGACCAGGCATTCGTGATCTCGAATTACAGTTACTGGGATAATTTCCTCTATTTTTGCGGTCTGACCTTCTACGACATGCTCTCGTTCGGCTTCGGTTACGGCCGATCGAAATTCATTTCGGCAAAGAAAGTGATGAAATACATCCCCACTTCGGTCGAAAAGGGGCTCAAGGGCGGCGTCGTATACCACGACGGGCAGTTCGACGACTCGCGCATGGCGATCAACCTCGCACAGACATGCATCGAGAACGGCGGCACGGTCGTGAACCAGGCGAGCGTTACGGGGATCGTACACGACGATGCGGGACGTGCGGCCGGCGTGAAATTCGTGGACAACCTCACGGGCGAAGAGTACACAATCAAGGCCCGCAGCGTGGTGAACGCCGCAGGGTGCTTCGTGGACGACATCATGCACATGGACAGCCCTACGCACCGCAAGATGGTCACCCCGAGCCAGGGCGTGCACCTGGTGCTCGACATGAAATTCCTGCAGAGCGACTACGCCATCATGGTACCCAAGACCTCGGACGGCCGCGTGCTGTTCGCCGTGCCCTGGCACGACAAGGTCGTGGTCGGCACCACGGACATCGTACGTCCCAAGGCCGAGGAAGACCCGCGCCCGCTCAAGGAGGAGATCGACTTCATCCTCGGCACGGCAGGGCTCTACATGAACCCCGCACCGACCTACAAGGACATCCTTTCGGTCTTCGCAGGGCAGCGTCCGCTGGCGGCGCCCAAGAAGGAGGGCAAAAACACCAAGGAAATTTCGCGCAGCCACAAGATCATCGTTTCGGACAACGGGCTGGTGACGATCACGGGCGGCAAATGGACGTCCTACCGTCTGATGGCCGAAGATACGGTGGACAAGGCGATCGAGGTCGCCAAGTTGCCCGTCCGCAAGTGCGTGACCAAGAAACTGCGTATCCACGGCTACCGCAAGAATCCCAACCTGGCGGATCACATGTACGTCTACGGCAGCGACGAGCCCAAGATCCTCGACCTTATCAAGCAGCAGCCCGAGCTGGGCGAGAAACTCTCGCCCAAATACGGCTATACCTATGCCGAGGTGCTGTGGGCCGTACGCGAGGAGATGGCCATGACGGTCGAGGACGTGCTTTCGCGCCGTGTGCGCCTGCTCTTCGTCGATGCCCGCGAAGCCATCGCGGCGGCGCCGAAGGTAGCCGCGATGATGGCCAGAGAACTGGGACACGACCAGGCCTGGGTCGATACACAGATAAAGGATTTCACGGATTTGGCGAAAACGTATATCTTTGAACAAAACTGATCGCTGAACCATGTGGAAAATACTACGCCCCCCTAAACACAAGCCGCCCGTCGCTGCGGAAAAAATAGACAAAGAGTACAAGCGGCTGCGGTTGCAGGTATTCATCGGCATCTTCATCGGATATGCCGGTTACTACCTCGTCCGCAAGAATTTCACGCTGGCCATGCCCCACCTTGTCGAAATGGGTTTCGACAAGGGTGACCTGGGCATCGCGCTCTCGGCGAACGCCATTGCCTACGGGCTTTCGAAGTTCCTGATGGGCGGCGTTTCCGACCGCAGCAACGCCCGTGTCTTCCTGCCGCTGGGACTGGTGTTGTCGGCGCTGGTGACGATGTTCCTCGGGACATCGGCTGGTATCTCGTCGATCATCATGATGTTCATCACGCAGTTCCTCATCGGCTGGTTCCAGGGTATGGGCTGGCCCCCGTGCGGACGCGTCATGACCCACTGGTTCTCGCAGAACGAACGCGGCACGAAGATGTCGGTCTGGAACGTGGCCCACAACGTCGGCGGCGGCATGATCGGCCCGATGGCGGCCTACGGACTGTTGTGGTTCGGGTCGTGGCAGATCGGTACGTTCTGGTTCCCCGCCGTGGTGGCCATCGTGGTCGCAATGCTGGCATTCCTGCTGATCCGCGACACGCCCCAGTCGACCGGGCTCCCGCCCATCGAGAAATACCGCAACGACTACCCCAAAAATTACAGCGAGAAGTCGGAACAGGAGCTTACGACGAAGGAAATCTTCTTCAAATACGTACTCAACAACAAGATACTCTGGTATATAGCCTTTGCCAATGCATTCGTGTATCTGGTGCGTTACGGCGTACTGGACTGGGCGCCGACCTACCTGAAGGACATCAAGGGTTATGACATCAAGGATGTGGGCTGGGCCTACTCGGCATACGAATGGGCTGCCATCCCCGGCACGATCATCTGCGGATGGTTGTCGGACAAGGTCTTCAAAGGACGCCGGGCCATCACGACCATGATCTACATGGCACTCGTCGCGGTCTTCGTCGTGATCTACTGGAAAAACATGGACAGCGTACTGCTGGACAACATATCGCTGATCGCCATCGGATTCCTGATCTACGGCCCCGTGATGCTGATCGGCGTACAGGCCCTCGACCTCGCACCCAAGAAGGCCGCCGGGACAGCCGCCGGACTGACCGGATTCTTCGGATACTTCTTCGGCACGGCCATCCTCGCCAACATCGCCATGGGTTCGATCGTACAGCACCTGGGCTGGGACTGGGGATTCATCATGCTGCTCGCGGCGTGCGCACTGGCCTTCCTCTTCATCAGCTTCACATACCGGGAAGAACAATATTTGGTTAAACAACGGAAATAGCGAGGCTTCACGGCAGCCCGGACGGCCGCCGCGGAGCGGGTGGTTCCCTTTAATAGGATTGTTATGTTTGGGTGGGGCGTCAGCCCCGAATCGAAAAAGCCTTTAACTCCCGGTTAAGGGCTTTTTCATTGCCCCCGACCAGACGGTCGACCAACGCATGGAACTTCGGGGAATGGTCGTGGTGGACGGTATGGCACAGCTCGTGGACGATGACGAAATCGCGCAGGTGTTCGGGAAGCACCATCAGGAAAAGGCTCAGCGAAATGTTGTTCGTCCCGGTACAGCTACCCCACTTCGTACGCGAGGCACGGATCGTCAGTTTGTTGTACTTCAGCCCCGTAATGCGGGAGATCCGCCCGATACGGTCGGGCAGGTCGGCCTTGGCGGCGCGCCGCAGCTCTTCGATGCGGGCTTTCTGCTCGGCAGGCGGCAACTGCGGCGGCAGTGCGGCACGCCGCTGCGCAAGCCGTGCCCGGGCCGCCTCGACCCATCCGGCTTTGCGTTCGAGAAATTCCATCGCCCGCCGCGCGGAAACCCTGTAAGGGAATGACAGGCGGACACACCCCGTCCCGCGCACGCTGATCGAAATGCGGCGTGCGCGGCGCGATTGGGAGAGGACGACCTCACCCAGCCGGGGATGTTCGACGGTCGTAAGCATGCCTAACGGGCCATAATGGCCGAGATATCCACATCGTCGAGGCGAAGCGCAGAATCCCGCCGTTCGATGCTCATACTGGAAAACAGGATCAACAACTCTTCATCCGAATAGGTCAGGAGTTCATCGGCAGCGTTCTCCAGCTCAGAGGGCAGGGGATAATCTCCCTTACCCGCACGCCGCAGTTGCCGCTGCAACAGGGCGGGTGCGGAAATTACGAATTCGGAGCGTTCCGTGCCGAAGTCGATCCGCAGCGTATCGTCCGCGAACCGGTAATACGGCCTGCGGCTCCGGTCGTAACGATTGTACGAAAGGTTGGCATACAGCACCCGATACCCTTGGGCAAGGTCGATGCGTCGCACCCCGTCCGGGTACACCGACACCCAGTTGTCGTTGGTACGGTAATCGTAGCCGTAGACCACATAATCGCGGAATAGATCCGGCACGGCCTCGCGGACTTTGCCGATCTCCACCCCGAACCGGGCGAAGGCCAGCGTATCATGGTCGGCAACATAGTCGAGCGCCTCGTAAAGGCGGCGGTAATCCCGGCGCAGCAGGGTGTCGGGGACAAAGGCGTCCAGTTGCAGCCGGCCCTCGCCGTCGAGCATGTTAAGCTGTTTTGCCACACGGACAGCACGGCGCACCTGCGAGCCGGTCGCTATGCGCTGCGGTTCGAGCACAGGCAGGTAGGCCAAAGCCGCAAAACAGACGAACCCCGCCAGGCCGACGTACAGGTAGCGCCCGGTACGGCGCGAGAGGAACAACAGCACGCAGAGCGTCATCAGCCCGCCGCAGACAAGCAGGTATACGCGCGGTTCGGTAAGCCCGTATTCGTTCGTACGACGCAGGACACCGATCCAGAACAGCAACTGCGTAGGCAACGACACCAGGCTGAAGCGGTCGAAGAACCAGTCGTACATGCGTTTCTGCAACAACGGCTGCAACGCCTTGACCGCGATGGCCAGCAGTGTGAACCCGAACACCAGATAGGCCACCCCGCCCTCGGGCAAAGACCACGTAACGAGGATCTTGACCATGTAAAGGCAGAGTATGGCGGTGTAGATCAGCAGTGCGGGCGTCACGATATAGTTCAGCAACACGTCGAGGATGCGAGTGCCGCGGCATTCGGCACCGGCCCAACGGTCGTACATCATCAGGAAAAGCACCGGGCCGACGAAAGTCTCGAAAAGGATCAGCGCATATATCCAGACATGCTCGATCCAACTCCCTTCGAGCCCGAAGATATAGGTCGTGGAGAAGAGGATGGCAGAGAACAACCCCAGCGCCACATTGGCGAAGAGCGCAGCGAGGATGCCCGAACGCAGCCACACCATGATGTCGTCGACGAACCGCTTGTTGCACACGGCACGGCGGCAGAGCAGCAGCGCCAGGGGCGCCAGGATGCCGAAGGTGATGAACGACGGCTCGCTGGCGAGCCAGTCCTCCAGACCTCCCCAGAGCGCGAACGGCACGAAAGGCGCCCAGCATACCCAGTAGACTTTCCGCCACGGCCACGGCCCCGCAAGGTTATTGAAGGCCAGCGCAACAGCGAAGGCCAGCGGCACGAGCGCCAGCCTGACCAGGGTGTCGTCGCTGTCCGTCTCGTAGGCGACGAGGCAGCCGATACAGCCGAGGGCAATCAATCCCGCCTCCACAGGGTGCAGGCGCAGCATTTGCAGAAACCCCTCCCGAAGCCACTGCACGTAATGTCCGAGTTTCGCTTTCATGGTTTTCGTTTATTGTCCGATACGCTGGCGCACGACCTCGAAAAGCATCACGGCCGCTGCGGCCGAGACGTTCAGCGATTCGATATGCCCGATCAGGGGGATTGCCAGCTGTTCGTCGCAGAGTTTGAGCACCTCTTTCGAGATGCCCGTATCCTCGGCACCCATCACCAGGGCCGTAGGCTTGCGGAAATCGGCGTCGTAGAGCAGTTTGCGGCTCTTCTCGGTCGCGGCGACGATCTGAAACCCTTCGGTCTGGAGCAGTTTTATCGTATTGCGGATCGACCCCACGCGGCAGACCGGGATCGTCGCCAGCGCCCCGGCCGACGAGCGGATCGCCTCGGCATTCACGGGGGCCGAGTTCTTCAGCGGCGTCACCAGGCCGTGCGCCCCGGCGCACTCGGCCGAGCGGGCGATGGCGCCGAAATTGCGGACGTCAGTCACCCCGTCGAAGATCACCACCAGCGGCGTCTCGTCCTCGGGCACCCGTTCCAGGATGTCGGCCAACTCGACATATTCGATGGCCGAAATCTGCGCCACGACGCCCTGGTGGTTGCCGCGCGTGAGGCGGTTGAGCTTTTCGACCGGCACCTCCTGCATCCGCACGCGGTGACGGATGCAGAGGTCTTTCAGCTCCGTCATCAGCTGCCCTTCGGCACCTTTGCGGATGTAAAGTTTCTCGATCTGGCGTCCAGCCTCGATGGCTTCGGCCACGGGACGTATCCCGAAAATAATGTTGTCCATAGCAGCTTATTTTTCATTTGCCCCGGGGCGGGCGGCACAAGGTTCAGCCGGGTTTCCCGGAAATCACTGTTCCTCGGTTAATTCGAGTTCGTACGATGCCTTCTCCCACTCGTGCATCTGGTGGTCGTAACGGGCTTTCAGGTCGTTGTAGGCCTTGTAGTCGGCTTCGTCGTAGGTGGTCGCCACAGCGAATTTCGCATCGTAGGCGGCGATCTGTTTTTCGATCGCGGCAAGTTCCGCCTCGATTCCCTCGACCGCCCGGCGCAGCTTGCGCAGCTGTTTCTCCTGCTCCTTGCGCTGCTCGTAGGTGAGTTTGCCGGAAACGGCGGCCCCGGGGTTCGGGGCTGCCTGCACGGCGGGTTTCTGCGGGGCCTCCCTGCGTTCGATCTCCCGGAGCGACTCCAACTTCCGCTTTTCGAGGAAATAGTAGATCCCTCCGAGGTACTCCTTCACCCCGCCATCGCGGAACTCGTAGACCTTCTGCACCATGCCGTCGAGGAATTCGCGGTCGTGCGACACGACGACGACCGTGCCGTCGTACTTCATGATGGCATTCTTGAGGATGTCCTTCGAACGCATGTCCATGTGGTTGGTCGGCTCGTCCAGTACCAGCAGGTTGCGCGGTTCGAGCATCATGCGGGCCATGGCCAGACGTGCCCGCTCGCCGCCCGAAAGCACCTTGACTTTCTTGTCGATATCCTCGCCGCGGAACAGGAACGCCCCGAGGATATCGCGCAGGCGGGTACGGATGTCCCCCACCGCCACGCGGTCGAGCGTATCGTACACCGTGAATTCGCCGTCCATCAGGTCGTCCTGGTTCTGGGCATAGTAGCCGATATTGACGTTGGCACCGAGCCGCACCGAACCTTCGGTCGGCGTCAGCTGCCCGACGAGCATCCGCGCCAGCGTGGTCTTGCCTTCGCCGTTACGGCCAACGAGGGCGATCTTGTCGCCCTTCCCGATGATGAAATTCGCGCCGCTGAAGACATGCTTCGCCCCGAACGACATCCCGGCTTCGTTGATCTCGGCCACGATCTGTCCCGAGCGGGGTGCGGGCGGGAACTTGATATTGAGCGTCGCCAGGTCTTCCTCCTCGACCTCGAGCCGTTCGAGGCGTTCGAGCTGCTTGATGCGCGACTGCACCTGGTTCGACTTGGTGGGTTTGTAGCGGAACTTCTCGATGAACTCCTCGGTCTTTTCGATCATGCGCTGCTGGTTTTCATAGGCAGCCATCTGCTGCGCCCTGCGTTCGGCGCGCAGCACGACGTATTTCGAATAGGAAACCTTGTAATCGGTCGCTTTGCCCAGCGAGAGTTCGATCGTGCGGTTGGTGACGTTGTCGAGGAAAGCTCGGTCGTGAGAGATCAGCAGCACGGCGCCGCTGTAATTCTTCAGGTAATCCTCGAGCCACTGGATCGACTCGATGTCGAGGTGGTTCGTCGGCTCGTCGAGCAGGAAGATCGAGGGACGGCGCAACAGCAGTTTCGCCAGCTCGATACGCATGCGCCAGCCGCCCGAGAATTCGCTCGTCGGGCGTCCGAAATCCCCGCGTTTGAACCCGAGCCCCAGCAGCGTCTTTTCGATATCCGCTTCGCGGGTCTCGCCGCCGAGGATATGGTAGTGATCCTGCGCATCGTTCAGGCGGTGCAACAGCTGCGCATAACCGTCGCTTTCGTAGTCGGTACGCTCCGCAATCTCGCGCGTCAGGTGCTCGATCTCGGCCTCGAGGCGCAGCACCTCCCCGAACGCCTTGGCGGTCTCCTCGACGAGCGTCGTCGTATCGGCCACGCGCATGGTCTGCGGCAGGTAGCCGATCGTACAGTCGCCGTTCAGGGTCACGCTGCCCGAGGTCGGTTGCTGCTCGCCCGTAATGATGCGCAACAGCGTGGTTTTGCCCGCCCCGTTCCGGCCGACGAGGCCGATGCGGTCTTTGGGGTTTATCAGGAACGATATGTTGTCGAAGAGCGTCCAGCCCCCGTAACTTACAGTAAGATTGTCAAGAGATATCATGGTCTGTCTAAAATCACGGCAAAGTTAGTGATTTAATCCGACATATCGTATCTTTGGACTCCGAAACGAACATTGTTATAGTATGGAGAAGTTGGAACGCTACCTGCGGTTCATCCGCGAGGCCGAACGGCTGAAAGACGTCCTGCGCACGGCACACACCTCGACCGGGAGGCACGAAAGCACGGCCGAACACTCTTGGCGGCTGGCCCTGCTGGCCGCCGTCCTCACCGGCGAACGCCCCCGGCTGGACATGCAACGGGTATTGTTGATGTGCCTCGTCCACGACCTCGGCGAAGCGTACGACGGGGACATTCCGGCCGTGGCACATATGGCCGACGGCACCAAGGAGGCTTCGGAACTGGCCGCAATGGACAAACTGACGCGCCTGCTCCCGCCCGCGGCCGGAACGGCGATCCGGGAGATATGGGAAGAATACGAGGCATGCCAGACGCCCGAGGCGCGGTGGGTGAAAGCCCTCGACAAGGCCGAGACCATCATCCAGCATAACCAGGGTGCCAATCCCGCCGATTTCGACTACGCGTTCAACCTGACCTACGGCACCGGCTATTTCCGCGACGACGACCTGCTGCGCGACCTGCGCCGCCTGCTGGACGACGAGACCCGACGGCACATCGTCCCCTGAGCCGCTGCGGAATGTAATACGGGCGCGACACCCCGGCAAAACCCGGGACGCAAGACATCCTGAAACCCTGAAAACCCTGGCCGCTCCGCCCCGGAATATCCGGCGCGCCGAATGGTCAGGCGTTGAGCATCCGCACGATCTCGGCCTGCGGGTCTGCGGCGCCGAAAACGGCATTCCCGGCAACCAGCACGTCGGCCCCCGCCTCGTAGACCTCGCGGGCGTTGTGCGACGAGATGCCGCCGTCGACCTCGATGACGGTCTGCAAGCCCAGTTCCAGGGCCATCGCCCGCAGAGCCCGGATCTTCCCGATCGAAGCCGGGATGAACGACTGCCCGCCGAAACCGGGTTCGACGCTCATCACCAGCACCAGGTCGACCAGCGGAAGGATATCGCGCAGCACCTCGACCGAAGTCGCCGGCTTGATCGACACCCCGGCCTTGGCATCGGCCTTGCGGATCATTCCGATACACCCGCGGGGGTCGTACGTAGCTTCGTAGTGGAAGGTCACGATGTCGGCGCCCGCCTCGGCGAAACGCGCCACGTAGCGCTCCGGCTCGACGATCATCAGGTGCACGTCGAGGCATTTTGCGGTCACCTTGCGGATGGCCTTCAGCACAGGAAAACCGAAGGAAATATTGGGGACGAACACGCCGTCCATCACGTCGATATGTACCCACTCGGCCGCACTGCGGTCGACCATCTGCGTGTCGCGTTCCAGGTGGCCGAAATCGGCCGAAAGCATCGAAGGTGCTACGATTCTGTTCATGGTTCGAATATTACTTACGACAAATATAGTCATTTCCCGGCAGTTTCCCACGCTTCGGAGCGGGATTCCGTCCCCGCAAACCCGGGTTTTGGGGTTCGGGGTTGCAGTTCGGGATTCCGAATGCCGGTTCCCTGTCGCACGGTCTTTCCGGGGATTCCGTCCCGAAAGAACTGCCGGTCAGGATCTTTTGGTAATGATGCCAAAAGTGGTTGGTGTCGTATTGGATCAAATGACCAGAA